>JRYK01000779.1_pt1 | contig 86983 bp, 78 predicted proteins | sample 235381 | NCBI WGS metagenome assembly JRYK01 (sample SAMN03074220, study PRJNA261476) | activated sludge metagenome | biome: Wastewater Treatment Plant; feature: Wastewater; material: Activated sludge; isolation source: activated biomass of a wastewaster treatment plant treating hydrocarbon... ... | reverse complement strand
CGCTGGCAGTCGGCGACAACCTGATCTACACCGACGGGGAGGGTTTCCGAATTGTCGATACCAATGGAAACACCAAGCAGCTCGTGGGCGGCGTATTGGGCGTCCCATCCGGTGGCACCGGTAATTCGACCTTGACGACCGACGCCGTCCTGACTGGCAACGGAACCGGCTCCATCAATTCGTCGGGCGTGAAGATCGATGCGAGCACGAACGCTACCNNGTTTTACTGCACCATCGTCCAGACAGGCGCGGGGCAAGTAACCCTAGCAGCTGGCAGTGGAGCCACGCTCAACAACTACGACACGTTTACCAAGCTGCCCGGCCAATACGCAGCTCTCAACCTTTACGTCACGACCAATGGGACAGGCTCCACAGCGGTCTATATTGCCCAGGGCCGGATGACGGCATGAGGCTTCCCTCCAGACACTCTGCCTTGAAGCCGGGAAATGACTGGCAAGCGAAGCGGCTCCGCACTTCCGCAGCGATTCGGGCGCTTGCTCGACCGCTCGTTGAGCTGATATCGGATCAGAGAGGAATGTGGGGTCTGCCCGCGATGATGGGGATCGACCCCGGCGGAAGTTATATAAAACGTATCCAGACTGTAACCATCACCCTGAATGGCACTACTAGCAATACCGCCACGATAGTCGCCGTCAACACGTCGAACACCGTCATATTCTGGCAAGGAGAGAACTCGACCGCGACCTCCACGCAATACGATGCACTGGCCCGAGTCACGCTGACCAACTCAACTACGGTCACTGCGTACGTCGATACGTCGGCCAGTAGTGTGACAGTAAAATGCACAGTCGTCGAGTTCTCTTCCGTGGCCTTGGTGAGTGCTGTTCAATACGGCTCCATCACAATAGCGGCATCCAGCACCAGCAACACTGCAACGATCTCTTCCGTCACTACGAGCCAGGCTGTGGTTCTGTTCCTCGGGTTCACAAGCAGCAACGTGGCGATACCGGATGCCTATCCGAACCTAACTTTGACCAATAGCACTACTGTAACAGCAACACGACAAGGCACAAATGACACGACAACGGTAAACTTCGTGGTGTGCGAGTTCTCGACACGGCTAGTAAAGTCCGTGCAGCATATGTCGCACACATCAACGGCCTCTGGCGCATCCTTTACTGATACGATATCGTCGGTGTCGACAGACAACACAATTCTGCTCTATCAGGGCATCAAGACAGCAGGTACGACGCCCTCGGTTGTCTTCTTTACGCTGGAGCTTACAAACTCTACAACAGTCACCCTTACGAAGCAGACAACTAACACATCTACGCGGACGATTAAGTACATTGTACTTGAGTTTCAGCCAGGTATACTTGCACGTGCGATTCAGCGGGGAACAATAAGTCTGACAACAAGCCAAGGGTCACAAACCGCGACCATTGTTGCAATATCTACAACACGAGGCATTGCAAACTTCTGCAATGCACGGCAATCGAGCACGTCGGTCGAGCCCGACAAATCCTACTTCCATCTCTCGTTGACAAACAAGACCACTATTACTGCTCAACGATCAAGCGCGTCATCCGCGTTGGCCGCCGCCGTCTCTTACGAAGCTATCGAGTTCAGGTAACTGTCATGGCATGGATACAATTTACTGTGACAGACGGGAATATTCACGCCGTGACGAGCGAAAAAGTGAGCGACCTGGAACTCGCAATGAAAGGAAGAGCTCAGATTGAAGTCCTTGAAGAGACTGACGTTACCCAGTTGAAGGTCGACACATCGGTATATCCACCAACCGTGGTAAGCCGCTAAGCGCGTCCCAGCTCGGAAGGTGTGCATGCGTGGGCATAGCGTTGTTGTTTGACAGATGTGCTAACACTCTTGTATTACTTATCCATGCTTTATCGAACAGCGGCTACACGTTAATGCGGTGACGACCATGCAACATGCTGATGTGGTGCGAGTATTCATTGGCTTCGACTATCGTGAGACCGTGGCTTATCATGTCCTCACACACAGTATTCTGACCCGTGCTTCTTTGCCCACTTCTGTCACACCGCTTGCGCTACCACAACTGGCCTCGATATTCACTCGCGAACGCAACAACACGCAATCAACCGACTTTGCGTTTACTCGGTTTCTGACACCATATCTGTGCAACTATCAGGGATGGGCAATATTCATGGACTGCGACATGCTGCTTCTCGACGATATAGCGGCGCTCTGGGCACTGCGCGATGAACGATATGCCGTCCGAGTGGTAAAGCATGATTACACACCGAAGACCGAGACGAAGTTCCTTGGACAAAAGCAGACGGTGTACGAGAAAAAGAACTGGTCCAGCGTCATGCTGATGAATTGCGCGCGCTGCGCCGCCCTGACCCCTGAATACGTCGACACGGCATCCGGGCTTGACCTGCACCGCTTCCGCTGGCTGGAGAACGAATCGCTGATCGGCGAAATCCCCATGCGGTGGAACTTCCTCGTGGAGGAATATGATCCCGTGCCGCCTGAAGGAATCTCCAACCTGCATTACACGCTGGGCGGCCCGTATTTCAAAGGGTATGAAAACTGCGACTATTCCGATAAATGGTTTCGCGAATACTATGCAATGATATACGCGGACAAACGACAATGACCTCAATGGCAGCCAAGGACGATGACCTGAAGCGTGAATTAGTTGCAGCGATGCAGCTACACGTGCAGGGGAATCTTGATGGTGCCGAGGCGGCGTACAAGGCATTACATGCCACCTGGCCGCGGCAGCCTGACATTCTGTATTCACTGGGAGTGATCGGGATGCAACGCCAGGATTGGCGGAAGGCGTCGGAGTATTTTCTTAGGACTCTTGTGGCCGACCCGAATCATCATGGAACGCTGAGACAATTAGGCTCACTCTTTTCGTACCTGTCTCTCGATGAAATCCTGGCGTGGTTTGAAGAGCTACGCAAACAGCAAGGGTGCAATGAAGTTATGTACAATGGTTACGTGCGTATGCTAAAGAATGAGGGACGCTTTGAGCGGGCATTGGACGTATGCAATGACGCGCTCACGCGTTTCCCGCGCTCACTACAGTTGTTGAAGCTGCGATGCAGTCTGCACATGACTCTGGGTCACCATAAAGATGGCATAGCGGACATGTCGCGTAATATTGAACTGGCGCCCGATGATTATCATGCCTACATAAACAGGGGCACTGCACGACTATTGATAAGCAACTGTACTGAGGGGTTTGAGGATTACGCAGTAGCTGCACAACATGAGATGGAAAAGCACGCCATGCAGTTTGCCATGCGCGAATGGCATGGTGAACCTTTAGCGGGCAAGCATATCCTGATATGGTGTTCTCAAGGCATTGGAGACATTATTATGCTGGCCGGCCTGCTTCCTTGGGTTGTGGCACAGCATGGCAAGATTACGTTGGCGGTTTATCCGAAGCTGATGGCACTGTGTGCCCGATCCTTCCCCGACATTAGGATTGTCCCGCATGCTACGAATATCGGCACCACGTATACTAACTGCGATTACCACTGTGCTATCGAGCGGTTGATGGGCTTTGCACTGCCACACTATACACCGGCAGACCATCCACCTATCCTCCGAGCGGATCTTCAGCGCACCGAGATGCTTCACGGCGGTTATGAAGCCATAGCGAACGGCAAACGACTAATCGGCATCTCCTGGCATACGGAAAACAAAGACACGTTTAGCCAGAGGAATATCCCGCTGAACCTCTGGGCCCCGCTCTTTGCCTTGCCGCATTTGCAATTCATATCGCTTCAGTATGGCGCTCACCACGAGGCACTTGGCATTATCGAGCAGCACTTTCCTGGCAAAGTGTATGTCGATCCTCGCGTTGACGCATACGCCGACACGGATGGTCTGGCCAGTCAGATTTCGGCCGTGGATCAGGTGGTGTCCATTCAGAATGCGACCGTGCACCTTGCCGGAGCGCTCGGTAAACCCACTACGCTCATGCTTTCCGCTGCATCGGACTGGCGGTGGGGCCTCGACCGCACGGATAGCCGGTGGTATCGCAGCGTTAGGATCGAGCGGCAAACGAAGTTGCTCGACTGGGCACCGGTCATCGAACGAGTCCGGGTGGCGCTTGAAGCGGGCATGTAAGTCCAAGAGCAAGGCCATGAGACCCTTGATCGGCGGCGGCTAGTTCTTCGCAGCAACTGCATCCAGGTAATCCGCCCACCACTGCATCATCTTTCGCCTCTCCGGCAGGTATTGTGCATGGTTGTAAGCAGCCCGGACCGCATTCCGTTCGTTATGGGCAAGCTGGCGTTCGATCACATCGGCGTGAAACCCGTGTTCGTTCAGAATAGTGCTGGCGGTGCTGCGAAATCCGTGACCCGTCGCACGTGAATGGTAGCCCATGCGATAAAGGGCGTAAAGCATCGTATTCTCGCTCATAAACGTCCCTGGCCGCTGCTCGTTGGGAAATACGTGCTGGCGGAAGCCGGTGAACTTCTCAAGCTCGCGAAGGACGCTAACGGCCTGGCTGGAGAGAGGCACGATATGCACGTCCTTCATCTTCATGCGTTCAGCCGGAATCCGCCATTCGGCCTTGTCCCAATCGACCTCGGTCCATTCAGCCCCGCGCAGCTCCTTGGTGCGGACGAACGTGAGCAGCAGGAGCTTCATGGCCAGCTTCGTTTGCAGGCTCCCGTCATAGGCGTTTAATCGAGTCAGGTATTCTTGAAGCTCGGTCGCCTTGAGGTACGGGTTGTGCTTGACCACAGGGGTCTTGATCGCGCCCCGCAGGTCAGGCACTGGGTTTCGCTCCGCGCGGCCAGTGGCGATGGCGTACATGAACACCTGCCCTGAGATCTGCATTACCCTGCGGGCAGTTTCCAGCGTGCCCCTGCCTTCAACGATACGGAGCATCGCGAGAACCTCCGGTGCTGTGATGTCCGCTATTGCCTTGGGGCCGAGCCTTGGCAGGATATGCTGTTCGAGGCGGCCGAGGATTGTATCGGCAGTCGTTGCCGCCCACTCGTGCTTGCGATTGTCGAACCACTCACGTGCGACGACTTCAAAGGTGTTTGCGGTCTTGAGAATGACCTGCTGCTTCTGCTCTTTTTTTACTTCGCCGGGGTCTTTCCCGGCAGCCAGCAGTTTCCTCGCCTGCATCCGGCGTTCGCGGGCGTCTCCGAGCGGTACGTCAGGGTAAACACCCAAAGCCAGGAGCTTCTCCTTCCCAGCAAAGAAGTAACGCATGCGCCAGTATTTGCTGCCATTGGGTTTGACGAAAAGAAACAGCCCATCACCGTCCGCTATCTTGTAGGGCTTCGATCGTGGCTTGGCATTGCGTGCCTTTGCATCCGAGAGGGTCACTGGGGTACTTTTTTTGTCCAACTGGGGTACTTCTGTATAAATGTACCCCAGTTTGAGGCCGAATGTCAACAATGCACCGCGGACGGCGGCGGGTCTGCTGCACCCTCTCGCATCAGCTTGTAATCGGCTCTGAGCCTAGATGTGGATGGATATAACGGATGGTTTTGGATGGTGGCGAACGGCGTCGGATGAGAGGGGATTGGTGCCGTCTATAGGAAACACAGCAAAAGAATTAGCAATTGAAACACATGGATGTTTTTGTTGCGAGACTAAGGTGATACCCCAGCTTTGTACCCCAGTTTGTTATGAGATACTTTTGGGATCATAACCGATGCCAAGAGAGTGGCAAGCAACTGCATTAATGCAGTGAGTCCTGCTCTGATATGCGCTTGATGAGGTCGCGGATGTCCTCGGCACGCCAAGCGGTGCATCGGGCGGACAGTTTGACAGGCTTTGGAAAGCGTCCCGACTTCACACCTTCCCACCAACTGGTTTTGCCGACAGGGATCACACTGAGCACTTGCGGCAAACGCATAAACCCCGTTTCTGGAATGTCGTACATATAAGAAACCATCTTTTCTCAACTCCTGATTGTACCACGACTGACCCTCGAATGTCTCGGAGAATCGCACTGGCCATGTGTCAGCGAATGCTGCATCGCAACAACAGGACAAGCACTCTCTCGGGTCGATCCCTCCTCCTCCGGCTCATTTCGAGACGGCAAATCGAAGAGCCTCCAGCAACACGACCTCGCCGGCGGGGCACACCTTGCGCGATGAAATGCCGTCATCCTCAGAAGGGCCTTGGGCGAAGGACGGTGAAGGATGCCTTTGCGAAGCCGCGTTCGGGCCGGTTGTTGGCGCATCCAGCCAAGGACGTGGAGAACTAATTCGACATCGGTTGGAGCCGCGAGGACGACTTCCGGCGTTGAAGTGTGAACTACCTCGGCAGGCCGGCAGCAGCACGTCATCCCTCCGACAAGCGACCCTCGCTGGGCGGAAAAGGCGCGAAGGAAGCGCATGAAATCGCTGCTATGGACACGTCTATGAACGCAATCAAGTCATCGACGTAAGTCACCTCTCTGAAAGTGCTTGCAGCCCCCTGCCCGCCGTCCCTTGCCAAAACCGGGCAAGGACATCGCGCCGCACACTGCCCGATTCGCCGCGATGTCGAGGCTTGTCAGACGCCGCTTTTGCCACGTTTTGCAGCATTTCGGCCCGCTTCTGCCGGTCGAAAGCGGCCGGCAGAGCTTCAGTGGGTTGCTGCCCCCAGTGCTCATCGCCGTAGTCTTCGTTGTGGCTCGAACGCAACGGCGACACGAGTTGCCAGTGACAGGCGAAAAGGGAGCAAGACCATGAAAGTGAAGATCAAGGACATCAAGCGAGGGCAGAACGACCGGTTGGCGGACAGCCCGGCGCTCGAAGAGGCAGCGATCCGCGCCCTTGCGGAGTCGATCCGGTCGGAAGGGCTGCTTCAACCGCCCGTGGTCACCGAGGACCTTGAGCTTGGAGCTGGTTTTCGGCGATTGGCCGCGATGGACTTGCTCGGCTGGACCGAGTGCGAAGTCCGGGTCATTCCCGGTCCGCTGACCGAAACGAAGAAGCGGATCATCCGGCTGACGGAAAACCTCCAGCGGGCAGACCTGACGGCTCCAGAGAAGTCGCTGTCGATGGTCGGGCTTTTGGACCTGAACCCCGGCTGGACCAATAAGGAGCTTGCCGCTCACCTGCACCTCGATCCGTCGTCGGTCACGCGCTACGTAGCGTACCGCAACGGGACGCCGGAAGTGCAGAAGGCGTACCTGTCGGGACAGATCGACCTGACCAGGATGTACGCCATCGTGAAGCTGCCAAAGGAAAAGCAAAACGAGGCGCTGGCTCTGGCCCTAACTGGCGCGAGCCGGGACGACATCGAGCAGGCTGGCCGCAAGAAGCGGACGGCTGCGACTTCGACCGTCAAGCTCTCGCGGATCAAGGCAATGCTGCCGTCGGGAGTAAGCATCGTCGCCAGCGGGGCAGGTCTGACGCTGGATGACCTGATCGAAAGCCTCGGCGAGGCGCAGCGCGAGGCCAAGAAGGCCCGCGAACAAGGACTTGACGCCCGCACCTTCCAGGCCGTTCTCCGGGACAGGGCAAAGAAAGGATGAATCCCATGAAACCGAGTACCGACGACCAGATCATTGCATTGCTCGTGATCGCCGGCCTCGTGGCACTGGTGTGCTATCGCCGTCGATGGCGTGGATCGGGGACGGCCTACGGGACCGCACACTTTCTGAGCGACAAGGCGCTAAGCGCCGCCGGGATGCTTGCGGGATACGGCCTCATCCTGGGGCGCACCTTCAAGGGTGCTTTGATCCGCTTGCCGGACTATTGCCACATCCTGCTCTGCGGCGGCACGGGATCTGGCAAAGGCATTTCGGTCATCATCCCCAACCTGCTCACGTACTTTCGCGGATCGGTGGTCTGCTTCGATACGAAAGGCGACCTGTTCCAGACGACGGCAAAGCGGAGGGCTGCCAAGGGGCAGCGAATCATCCGGCTGGCACCGTTCAACGCGGGCACGGACGCACTTAACCCGCTCGAAACGATACCGGACGACAGTCCTGGGCTGGTCGATTCCGCCAGGGCGATGGCGGAGGCGCTGGTAGTACGTCAGGGAACAGAATCGGACCCGCACTGGAATGATAAATCCGTGCAGGTCATTTGTGCCGTGCTGGTCCTGGTGCTGCTGCGATTCAAGGGCGAGGACCGGAACCTCAACTCAGTGCAGGAGATTGTCAGCGACCCGGAAATGCTGAAAGCCGCTGTGAAGATGTTACAGGAGACCGGCGGCATTCCCGCAAGGCTTGGCAATCAACTGAAGACGCTCTTTGACAGTTCCGGCCTCACCAAGGAAGGGGCTGGCGTGCTCAGCACAGTGACACGGCACCTCTCTTTCCTGGACTCGGATCTGGTGGCAAAGGCGGTCGCGAGCAGCACGTTTCGCCCGGCAGACTTGAAGAAACCCGGCCTTACGCTCTTCCTGCAAATACCGCCGGACCAACTGGAAGCACAGCAGGGATTGCTTCGCTGCTGGGTCTCGACGCTGGTGCGGGTGATCGGGGCTGTCGGAAGCGAGCGTGACGGCGAGACATTGTTCTTGCTGGACGAGGCGTCGGCCCTCGGCTCCCTGCCCGCCCTGGAAGAAGCGCTAGTGCGGGGACGCAGCGCCGGAGTCCGGCTGCTGCTGGCTTATCAGTCCGACAGCCAAGTGACTGCTGCCTTCAAGGATAAGCCGACGCTGCTCTGGGATAACTGCGCTACGCAAATCTACCTCGGTGCGGCCAGCAGCTATGAGAGTGCGGAGCGCCTAAGCAAGTCCATCGGCGACTGGACGCAGGTGGTTGAGAGCTTCGGGCAGAACGAATCCTACTCCTGGCAGTCAGCCTCGCAGGAAGGCGGACAGGCGAGCCGCGGCAGTTCACTGAACTACTCGGAAGCCGGTAGGGCACTGCTGCGTCCCGAAGAAATCCTAACGCTGGACAACGACTGCATGATCGTCCTGCAACGCGGGATGTCACCCATTCTGGCGGAACGCGTGAAGTGGTTCGCAGATCCCGAGTTCAATCCCGCCCTGCCGAAGCGGCGGAAGCCCTCGCTGTGGAATCGCATGAGTGTGGGTTTCCTTGTGTGGGCAGTAACGGTCCTGGTTCTGTTCCTGTTGGCCCTGATTAACAGGGCGATGCACTGAACGACCATCAACACGAAAGGAGGTGCGCTATGGCTCGGAAGATCGGCGAAGGCCACTTGGCCGCTATGGGTCGGCTGGGACTGAAGGAGCTACGAAACGCAATCAACCCCTCGCGTGAGAGTGTTGCGGATCAAGAGATCGGCATCTACGGCTCGCTTACGCAAGGAGAGATCGCCGACGCGCGGGACGGCCCCGGCAAAGGCCCAAATCAGGAATCGCGGACCGCAAACGTGAGCCTGGATGATGTCCGTGCCTACGCAAAGGAACTGGCGCAGGCAGAAGATCGCAGCATGGAGCAAGGCAAAGAGCAGGTTCAAGATCGTGAGCGCGGCGCTCTCGAAATGTAAGTAGAGATCGCCAACCACAAAGTCGCCCGTTTTTCAACAAGAAGGAGAAGTGTCATGCTATTCGCACTCGCAAGTTCCGGGGACGTGGTCCTCTTCCTGATGATCGTCGTCCCCCTCGCCATCTACGGATGCCGTAAGTTCGAGAAGTGGTTTGATCCCAAGAGCGAGATCAAGGAGCGCACCAAGCAGGGCGTGCTCGGGATGCTCGGTCGCTGGCTCAAGTAGTAACCGAAGTAACCTTTCCGGCGGGGTGCGCCGCACCCCGCCATTTCTCTGGAGAACATCATGGAAAAGCTATGCAAATACGTTCTTGGACCGATGGTGCTCACTTTCGTGCTGATCGGCGTGTTCGAGTCGATCAACCCGCCATCGTGGCCGAAGGGAGCAATCGTTGGCGAGCTGCTGGCCTGCTATGTGGTCATCGCCGCGATTCTTGGGAGGGAGATGGAGAAGGAAGAGAAACGGCAAGAGGAGGAAGAGGCCAGGAGGTTCGACGCCGAGTTGCGCAGCAAGGAGCAGGTCGAGTTGGAAAAGCACCGGCTCACACTGGAGGCGCAGCGGTCCAGACAGGAAGTGGTCAGTTAAGCAAGGGGCTCGCCCAGCCCCGTTCTTTTCTGGAGAAGATCAATGGAAATCGTAATACCCGTTCTCATCGGCATCGCCTTGGGTGTTGGCGCGACGCTGGGAGTCATCTTTGGCGAGTACAAGGTGAAAACAAAGGAAGCGTGGGAGCAAGAAGAAAGAAGGCATGAGAACACGAGCACGTGCCTGGTGCTGGTGCAAGCGGAGAACGCCAGGCTGCGAGTCGCCCTCGCCGCTGGCGAAATGACGGAGGAAGGAAAAAGAGTCGCGGCGATGACAATGGCTGCTCTCAGAGCCGTGATCTCCGCCGAGAGTCGGTTGCTTCTTCGATCGCTCCCGGAACCTCTAGCTTCTTACGAGGCCGCGTGCTTGCCCGACGACTGCAAGCAATCCATCGACACGGACACCAAGCCGGTCGAGGAGGATCACCCCGGCGAAGTGGAAGGGACGCGGCAATGACCTTGCTTGAACGTCTCGAAAGAATCGAAGGGATGCTCTCCTCGCTCGTTGAGAAGCAAACCGTGCGTGACTGGTACACCACTGAGCAAGCAGCCCAGATGCTCGGCAAGGCCGAGTTCACCGTTCGCCAATGGTGTCGCCTGGGGCGCATTGTGGCACGGAAGCAAGAGAGCGGCAGAGGCAAGCACACTGCTTGGGCGATCAGCCGTGAAGAGTTGCAACGCTACCAGCGGGAAGGACTGTTGCCGGTTTCGTGACCGGCAGCGCTCCTCGCGTGAATCGGATGTCCCGCGCGTCGGGTCTGGAATGGCTCCGCGCGCATTTCCCGAAACCTATTTGTTGGTGGTTCCTGGCCATGTCCCGCAGCAATCGAAAACGCGATTGCCGAACCCGAGAGGATGCGAAAAGCATCGTCCCGGCGGGAACACCGGATTGGATCACCGCTGAACTCATCGAACAGACGATCCGCGTCTGGCAGCCCTACTACCAAGCTGTCGTCACGCCCGAAGAAGCCGTTACAATGATCCAGACGGTGGGTCGGTTGTTCCAGGCTCTTTCTTCGGGGTCGTCGTCATGAAGCAATTCGTCGCACTGGCACGGGTCAGCAGCCGGGAACAGGAACGCGAGGGCTTCAGCCTCGAAGTGCAGGAAGAAGCCCTGCGGCGGTACGCCACGCAGGCCGGCGGCGAAATCGTCAAGCTGTTCCGCATTGCGGAGACGGCCAGCAAGGGCGACGAACGCAAAACCTTCCGCGAGCTGGTCACCTACGCCAAGAAGAACGCGGCATTCCTCGACGGTCTGCTCTTCTACAAAGTGGACCGAGCCGCCCGCAACCTCTTCGATTACGTCGAACTCGAACGGCTGGAGTCGGAATACGACCTGCCGTTCATTTCCGTTTCGCAACCGACCGAGAACACGCCGGCCGGCCGCATGATGCGGCGGACGCTTGCCAACATGGCGAGCTTCTACACCGAGCAGCAGTCGGTTGATGTCCGCGAGGGGCTGGCCCGCCGCGTGCAGGAAGGCTGGTTCGTCGGCCTGGCTCCTTACGGCTACCGCAACGTCCGCAAGGATGGGCGGGGCATCGTCGAGATTGATCCCGAAGCGGCGGCCAACGTCAAACGCATCTTCCACCTCTACGCCTTCGAGAACGTGACGCTCGACGGCCTAGTCGAGCGGCTCCATGCCGAAGGCCGGGTCTTCCGGTCATCGCAGCCGAAGTTTCCCCGGAGCATGGTCCACAACATCCTGAAGGACCGTGCCTATATCGGAGAGATTTCGCACAAGGGCGAGTGGTATCCCGGCAAGCACGAGCCGCTGGTTGACCGGGCAACGTGGGATCGCGTGCAGGTGCTCCTCGGCGATCACGTTTACCAGTCGCACGCCCTCACCTACGCCGGCGACGTTATCCAGTGCGGCCACTGCGGTCACCCGATCACGGGCGAGAAGGTCCGCAAGAAGATGAAGAAGGGTGAGAAGTTCTACACCTATTACCGCTGCACCTATTACAACCGCAAGGGCCATCCTCGCGTGCGGGTCACGGAAGCCGACATCGACAAGCAGGTGCTGGCCGTCTTCGACAAGATGCGGGTCGAGGATGAAGAGGTCCGCAACTGGTTCCGCCTGGTGCTCGCCTCGCAGACACGCGACGCCCAGGCCGAGTCGCTCGCTCAACGCAACGAGCTTCAGCGGCAGGAGACGTTGCTGGTGCAGCAGCAGGACCGGCTGCTCAACCTGCGGCTTTCGGAAGACATCAATCAGGAGACGTTCGCCAAGAAGCACACGGAACTGCGGGACCGGCTGGCCTCGATCAAGCTGCAACTCGACGCCGTGGACCGCTCCCACGATGAAACCGCTGAGTTGGCGGCGAAAGTTTTTGAACTTTCGCAAACCCTTCGCAAAAGCAATGGCTTACCGCCGATTACCCCGAAAAGCGCCGTTTGCTCGAAATCGTGTTTTTGAACTGCACGCTCGACGGCGTAACTCTCGTCCCCACAATGAGAAAGCCCTTCGACGTTCTCGCCGAAGGGCTCATTTCTGAAAAAAGTCGGGGCGAGAGGATTTGAACCTCCGACCTCTTGGTCCCGAACCAAGCGCTCTAATCCAAGCTGAGCTACGCCCCGGAACGGACGTCATCTTAGGTTGACGCCCGGTTTTGTCAATCGCACTCGCAGGGACGGCCGAAAGGGTCGGCAGGTTCACGGCGACTGGCGCTTCCACCACGCCTTCCACGCGGTGATTGCGCGAGCACGCTCCTCCGACGTGGCGTTCGGGCCCGGGCCGAAGTTCTCGCCGGTCAACGATCGCAATGCGACGGCCGCGGCACGGACGACGGCGGAATCCCGATCGTCCAGTGTGGCGATCAGATCGCCGATCAGCGCCCGTTCGTCCTTGGCGGCACAGGCGAGAGCGGCAGCCCGGCGCAATTCGACGTCGGCGTCCTTCAGTTTCTGCCGCAGCGTGGCGGCTGTCATGCGGGCCAGGCGCTCGGCCAAGGCGTCGCGAGCCTTGCCCTGCGTTGGGCCGACAAGCTGAGGAATCACGCGCGCCAGCGCGTCGGTGTACTCACCGCCCTTCGCTTCACGCAGCCTGTGCAGCAGGCTGTCGACTTGTTCGGGCTTGGCGGCGATGAGCTCGCGGGCCAGACTCTCCGCCGAGTCTCCAGGCGCCGCCGCATCGCCGGTCGGCGCCGGCCCGATCGCGATCGTCGCGTCCTTCGCGGAGAGAGCAGTTTCTTTTGTCGTATTCAGCGCGGCCGACAGATCCGGGGCGAAGTTGGACCGCTTGAGAAACAGTAAGGCAAACGACGTGTCGATCTCGGGTTCGTACCGGCCCTTCCATGCTCCCTCCGGAAGTTGATGGAGCACGATGACCGTCGAGCCGACGGTGTACCAATCCACCGTGCCCATCTTTTTCAAGCCGTAAACCATGGCGACGCGCTCGGCCGACCAGAGAAAGTAGTAGTCGCGCTCGACTATGCTCTCTGTCGGAATGCCGTTCGCTCCCACCGCGGCGACTTGGAGACCGACAAAGTTCAGCGCCGTTTGCACGAGCGGGTCTTCCAGCGGATGGCGCGGCATGCTTTTGGCCGGTTTGCCGTCAGCCGTGGTTTTGAGAACGGCTGTTCGGGCGACACCCGCGCCAGCGGCCAAGCCGAGCAAACCGGCGCAGGTCGTGGACGATCGGCCGAATGGGCCCTCGCCCTCGTTGTAGGTCCAGGTTCCGCCGATATGCGAGGCGCGATACCAGTACTCCGCGCGGCGGAGCGCCGCGTCGGTGGGCACGCCATGCCGCCGCGCGACCCAAAGTCCGAGCACGGCGAACTGTGAGTTCGAGTTATCGGGCGCGATGCCGAGATGAGCCGTACTGCGCTCGCGTCCCGCCGGACCGAACCGTTCGAGAATCTCGAGCCGCCGCTCCAGGTCGGGATCGAGCTTGACGGGTTTCGTCTCGGAGGCTGAGGCGCCGTCGGTTTTCAGGGTATTGGCCTGACTGCGCAGGTTTGTCAGCCGAGTGACTTCATCGCTGTGCGGTAGCGGCGTCGTGTAGCTCCAACCGAATCGAGGCGCCGCGCACTGCGCCTCCATCAGTCGGACGCCGAGCGCTTGAATCAACGGCTCGTCGATCGGATCGCCCAACCGATCGAGAAACAAAATGGCGAGTGAGACGTTGTAGACTCGATCGCTGGCAATCGCATCGTCGCGGATGACGGTCGCCGCTTTCTGGATCGCGGGATCATCGGGTTTGACGCCGCATTCGAGGAGCGCCAGCGCGGCCAGCGAAGTGCTGCCGCCGCGGTGGGAACCCCAACCGCCATTCTGTTGCTGAAGCTGGCGCAGCGCCTGCACGCCGCGCTCGATCGCCCGGTTGATGCGTTCCTGCGCATCGGCGGCGCGGACGCCGTGGCTCCCGGCCAGAAGTGTCGCTACGAGGATTGCAATGACACGGCGCATCGATAGGTGACTCGGGAACAACCGACCATTGCGACCCTTTTTCAGCGTAAACCATCGCCCATTGCATTGCCAGCGAATTTCGATCAGCGGTGCAGGAATGCCGCGATGAGCCGGCGGGCTCCGGCGCTGGCGACCAGCGCGACGAATTCCGATTCCTCGAGCGCCAGCGCCTGGTCGAGCGGCAAGGGAGCGCCGCCCTGCACGACTCGCAGCGCTGCTTCGCCAGCCGGGCGCTGGTCGTCGGTGAGCGAACTCAGCAGTTCCTTCAAGGGCGAGACGTCCGCGGATTTCATCACCGGCCCGGACTTGTCGAGTCGGCACTCGGCGAAGTTTTTCGGAAGTGAGGCAAAGAAATCCGCAACGTGATCTGCATCCCCTTCCCGGTCGATCAGCCCGAGCTGCCGGCCCTGCTCGGCGGTGAGCGATTCGCCGGTGCACACGATGCGAGCCGCCGGATCGAGGCCAATGATCCGTGCGGGCCGTTGCGTTCCGCCCCAACCCGGGATCAATCCGAGCTTGACCTCTGGCAGGCCGACCTTCACTTTCGGATTCGGCCCCGTCAGGCGAAAGTCGCAAGCCAGGGCGAGCTCGAAACCGCCGCCGAGCGCTGCGCCGTCGATGAACGCGACTGTCGGGAACGGCAACGATTCGAGGGCCGCCAGCACGTTCCGGCCGCGGTAGACGAGATCGCGCGTCGGTTGGGGATCGTCGATCGGCAGCGCGGCGATTTCGCGGAGATCGGCGCCGGCCACGAAGATGCCCGGTTTTGCGCTTTGCAGTACCAAGCCGCGGAGATCGGCCCGGTCGCGGAGCGCCGCGCAAGCTTCCCCCAGCGCCTCCCACATCGCGCGGTGGAGCGTGTTGACTCGGCTGCTCGGATCGTCCAAGGTCAGGCGGGCGATGCCGTCGCGGCCGATTTCGGTTCGCACCGGCTGTGTCATGGACGGCCTCTCGGGTCGTGTTCCATCCCCAGTCGAATTTACGGCGACGGGATGCCCCGGCCAGTTGTCGGGCGGGCGCCGCGCTGTTAGGCTGAGGTCACGAACCGGCATTGCGCATTACGGCCAGGCGATGTTGCAGTCCCATCGTTATGTTTTGATTGCCGTGATCGTGGCGACCGCCATCGCCGGGTGCGATTCGGCTCACGGCTTGCCGGATCGAGTGTGGGGGCGGCGCGGCTTGCAACCGGGCGACGTCGTTCGTCCGCGGGCAATCGCCATCGACGGCAGCGATCGGCTCTATCTCGTCGATTTCACGGCGCGCATCCAGGCCTATGATGCCGACGGGCGCTACGTGGGGCCGACGTGGACGACGCCCGATTTCCGCAACGGCCGGCCCAGCGGCCTGAGCATTGCTCGCGATGGGCGGCTCATCGTTTCCGACTCGCATTATCATTGCTTTCGCGTCTACGAGCCGGACGGCACGGAGGTTCGCTGTTTCGGCGGAACAGCCGGCTCCGGCCCAGGAGAGTTCGGTTACGTCAGCGACGTCGTGCAGGATGACGACGGATTTTACTACGTGTCCGAGTTCGGACCAAACGAGCGCATCACGAAGCTCGACGTTGACGGTCGATTTGTGCATTCCTGGGGCGAGAAAGGCCCGGCGCCCGGTCAATTCAATCATCTCCGCGCTCTGACGATCGGTCCCGACGGCCTGCTGTACGCCGCCGACGCTTGCAATCATCGCATCCAGGTATTTCAGCGCGACGGCACGCTGGTGCGGACGTTTGGCGAAGCCGGCCGCGAGCCCGGCCAACTGTCCTATCCCTATGACCTGGCCTTCGGCCCCGAGGGGACGCTCTACGTCGTCGAATACGATAATCATCGCGTGCAGAAATTCACCGGCGATGGCCGATCGCTCGGCGTCTGGGGCGGACCAGGACGCGAGCCCGGGCGGTTTCACAACCCGTGGGCGTTGGCAGTGGATCGTCGCGGCCGGGTCCACGTCGTCGATACGGAAAACCATCGCGTGCAACGCATCAAGTTCTGACGCGGGTCGAACAGCGAGCCGTGGTTGGGCGGGAATCCCTTGAGCATGGCGCAGTGGCGCGAGTTATGGTTGCCGACGCTCTGGCTGGTGCTCGGCACGGCGCTGGCGGCGTGGGGCTGGCGGCGTCGGCCGGGCGGTCTGACATTGCGGCTCATCGGGGTCGCGCTCGCGCTGATGGCGCTCGGCGGATTGTCCCCGCCCGCCGAGTTCGGATCCGTTTCTGATCCGCTGACGATGGCGGATATTGGTCTGTGGATCTTAGCCGGCGTCGCGGTGGCGTTCTCTGGACTGGTTGCGTTCCTGATCTTCTCCGGCTGGTGGTCGAAATGGGTCGCCGCGGGCCTGGCGGCGCTGGGCTGTTTTGGCATGGGGCTTTGGAGCGGCCGCGTGCTGAGCCGGGCCCTGCTCGTCGCCGCCGATGCCGCATGCCACGTCGAATTCGCCGCGCCGTGGTGGTTGTTGTTGCTGTTGCTGCTCCCGCTGGTCGTGCTGTGGAGCTACCGGAGCCTGGCGGGCCTCGGAACCGTGCGCCGCTGGTTGGCGATCGGCTTGCGCAGTCTCCTGATCGCGCTGTTGACGCTGGCGTTGGCGGAAGCGCGCATTCGCCGGCCCAACGAAATCACCGCCGTGCTGTTTCTCGTGGATCGATCGCTCTCGATTCCGCAGGAGATTGATCCGAAGGACGAACCGCCAATCGACCGGCGTTGGCAGCGCGTGAAGCGGTTTCTGGCCGATGCGGTCGCGCAGCGCGGCGCGGGCCACGAGCGAGATCAGTCTGGTGTGATCGTGTTCGGCCGGCGGCCGCGGCTGGCGCTGCCGGCCAGCGACGTCCCGTTGCTCATGCTCGACGACGCGGCGCTCGGCTCCGTGGACGCGACCTACACCGACATCGCGGCCGCGATCAAGCTCGGGCTGGCGTCCTTCCCCGAAGGCTTCGGCAAACGGATCGTGCTCATCAGCGACGGGAATGAGAATCTCGGCAATGCGATCGAGCAGGCGCGGATCGCGCGGGAGAACGGCGTGCAGATCGACACCGTCGCGCTCGCGGCAGGCTACCGGAATGAAAACGAAGTGCTTGTCGAGCGCGTCGAGGCGCCGCCGATGACGGAGCAAGGAGCCCGGTTGCCGATCCGCGTGCTGATCCGTTCGTACAATCCGCGAATGGTGACGGGCACATTGGCGCTGCGGCAAAAGAGCGAGGGCGAGACCCAGCCGGTGGCGATTGAGGCGGGACCCGGCGTGCGTGAGCGCGGTCCGCCGGCCGTCGTCCAGCTCAAGCCGGGACTCAACGCATTTTCATTCAAGCAAACGCTCGAGGCGGCGCAGAAATCGTACACCTACGAGGCCGTCTTCCAGCCGTTGGAATCGCAATCGGAACGGGGCGAGCTGGTTCGTGGCCTGGCCGGCGATCGCGTGCAGAACAACAGCGCCTCGACGCACGTGGTGGCGCTGGGCCGGCGGCGCGTGTTGTTCATCGAACCACGGGATCGGCCGAGGGAACACGCCCGGCTCATCGAGCGATTGCAGAACGCCGGCGAATCCAAGCTCCAGATCGCCGCCATTTCATCCGCCGACCTGCCGATCAGCAAGGTCGATCTCGGCGTCCTGCTCAGCAACTACGACTGCGTGATCATCGGCAACGTGCCGGCCGAGGAACTGTCCGAAGATCAGCAGGAGGTCATTCGCGCCAACACACACGACCAAGGCTGCGGCTTGATCATGATCGGCGGCCCGGAGAGCTTCGGCGCCGGCGGTTATCAAGGCACTCCCGTCGAATTGGCCCTCCCCGTCGACTGCGACATCAAGTCGATCAAGGTCGCCGGCAAGGGCGGGCTCGTGCTCATCATGCACGCTTCGGAAATGGATCAGGGCAACGCGCTCCAAAAGCAAGTGGCCAAGATCGCCATTCAGAAGCTCTCGCCGGTCGATATGGTCGGCATGCTCTACTACAACTTCAATGCGACGTGGCACATTCCGTTTCAGACGATCGGCGGCAATCGCAATTCCATCATGCGGCAAGTCGATCGCATGCAGCCGGGCGACATGCCCGATTTTGATCCGCACTTGCAGCAGGCGTACAAGGAACTTTCCAACCCGGTGCATCAACTGGCGACAAAACACTGCATCGTGATCAGCGACGGCGATCCCGCGCTGACCAATCCGGGCATTTTGCAACAGATGCGGGCGGCGGGCATCACCATCACGACCGTGGGCGTGGCGACGCACGGCGCGCCGGAGAATACCAAGATGGTCCAGATGGCGACGGCGACCGGCGGCCGGGCCTATCTCAATCCCAATCCGCGGTCGATCCCCGCGATTTACATCCGAGAGACCCGGCTCGTCAGTCAGTCGTTCATCTACGAATCGCGGTTCACGCCGCGGCTGCAATCGGCGACAGGCCCGGCGGACAAACTCTCTGGAGCGTTGCCGGCTCTCTATGGCTTCGTCCGCACGACGCTGAAGCAGTCGCCGCTGGTCGAGATGGGCATCGAAGGCCCGCCGACGCTCGACCAGCGCTTCCCGATCCTGGCGTATTGGCAGTACGGGCTCGGCAAGGCCGTTGCGTTCACGTCCGATGCCCGGACCGACGGCGAGCGGCTCGGCTGGGATCGCGATTGGGCCGCGTCGGACATGTACTTGAAATTCTGGGAGCAGGTCATCGGCTGGGCGTTGCGCGGCGTCGAATCGGGCAAGCTCAGCATCGCCAGCGAATACCGCGACGGTAAAGTCCGCGTCACGATTGACGCGCGGGACGAGCGCAATCGACCCATCACTGATCTCCGAATGATTGGCGCCGTGACGGTCCCCAATCAACTGCCCGCCGAAGGCAAGGCGATCGATCTTCGTTTCGAACAGAAGAGCAGCGGCCAGTACGAAGCGGAGTTCAAGGCCGAAGAGGCCGGTTCGTACTTTATCAATGCCAAGGCGATTCGGTCCGTCGTGCAGGAGAAAGACGGCAAGAAGGTGGTCGTCGAGGAGACTGACAGCATACGCACCGGCGTCACGCTGCCATACTCACCGGAATTCGCCGATCTGGAGAGCAACACCGCCCTGCTCCGCCGGCTCAGTGAGATCACCGGTGGCGACGTGTATTCGGAGGACGCCGCGGAGTTGGCGAACGTCGCTGCCAGCGGCAGAATCTATCGGAAGTCTGACGCGATTGCGCAGAGTCCGCAGGCGATCTGGTATTGGTTGGTGTTGCTGGCCGGTCTCGGACTGCTGTTCGACGTGGCGGTGCGGCGGATCGCGATCGAGCCGGCGGCCGTAACCGCAGCGGCCGTGCGATCCTGGCAACGGCTGCGCGGCCAGGCGGTCGAGGCCGAAAGTGCGCCGCAGTTCCTCGAGCGGTTGCGAAGCAAGAAAGCGGAAGTCGACGTCTCGTTTGAGCGAGCCGTCCGGCGTTTCGAGCCGTCCGCGGCGCCGGCGCCGATCGTGCCGACGGCAGACGCGCGGCCCTCGCCGTCCGCGCCGACGAAAACGCCGCCGCCGACGGCTGAACCTCCGCCCGCCGCGGACGATGCGTTTGCACGGCTGATGCGAGCCAAGAAGAAGGCGCTGGAAGATCGAGAATCACAGTCCGAAGGCGACTCAAGCGAGTAACGACCATGTCATCGACCACTTCGATGCCGGAGCGAGCCGAGCAATTTCGTCAGGCCTATGGCCGAGTGCGGGCTGAGCTTGGAAAGGTGATCGTCGGCCACGGCGACGTCGTCGACGGGGTGCTGACGTGCCTGTTCGTCGGCGGGCACGCCCTGCTCGAAGGCGTCCCCGGTTTGGGCAAGACGCTCCTGGTCCGGGCACTCAGCCAGGTGCTGGACCTCAAGTTCAGCCGCATCCAGTTCACGCCAGACCTCATGCCGGCGGACATCCTCGGGACCAATATCATCAGCGAGGCGCCGGATGGCCGACGAAGCTTCAGCTTTCAGCCCGGCCCGCTCTTCGCTCAAATCGTGCTGGCCGATGAAATCAACCGCGCCACGCCGAAAACCCAATCAGCGCTGCTCGAAGCGATGCAGGAACACTCGATCACCGTCGGCGGCACGGTGCATCGGCTTCAGGAGCCGTTCTTCGTCCTGGCGACGCAGAACCCGATCGAACAGGAAGGCACGTATCCGTTGCCCGAAGCGCAGTTGGATCGGTTCTTCTTTAAGCTGATCGTGAACTACTCCGGCCGCGATGAAATGGCCACGATCCTCGACCGAACGACACGAAACGAATGGCCGCAGCCGGAGCGCGTGATGTCCGGCGCCGAGATTCTCGAATGGCAATCGCTGATCCGCGAGGTGCTGATCGCGCCGGCGGTGCAGGACTATGCGATTCGCCTGGTCCTGGCGACGCATCCGCAGGGCGAATTCGCCGCCGGCGACGCCAATCGCTTCATCCGCTGCGGCGCCAGTCCGCGCGCCGCTCAGGCGATCGTCCTGGCGTCCAAGGTCCGAGCGCTCCTTCAAGCCCGCTACAACGTGAGCTTCGACGACGTGCGCTCGGCGTACCTGCCCGCGTTGCGGCACCGCGTCCTGCTCAACTTCGAGGCCCAGGCCGAGAACATCCAACCCGATCAAGTGCTGGCCACGATTCTCAATGACGTGCCGGAGAAGGCGCCCGCGTCCGCGGCCCATACCGTCTAGCCGCCATGCGGAGCCTTCGGAGCGCAACGCGATGTCCGAAATCCGTGCCGAACCCCTGCTCGACCCGAAGTTCCTGGCTCGCCTGGAACAACTGGAACTCGTCTCGCGCAAAATCTTCGTCGGGAAGATGAAGGGCGACCGGCTCAGCAAGCGCAAAGGCCAGTCGGTGGAGTTTGCCGACTATCGCAATTACGTCGTCGGCGACGACTTGCGCTTCCTCGATTGGAACCTGCTCGCGCGGCTCGACAAGCTCTTTATCCGACTGTTCCTGGAAGAAGAAGATCTCCACGTTTACCTGCTGCTCGACAACAGTCTGTCAATGGATTTCGGCTCGCCGAGCAAGCTGCGCTATGCAAAGCAATTGGCCGCGGCCCTCGGATTCGTCGGCCTGGTGAATTCCGATCGTGTCATCGTGGAAGCGTTCAACAATCGCCTGACGCAGTCGAGCCCGCCGATGCGCGGGCGTCGCAGCCTGTGGCGCCTGCTCGGCTTTCTGGAGTCGATCGAGCCGGCTGGGCCAAGTGATTTGACCCGGAGCCTCCGCACTTTCAGCCAGAAGTGCTCCGGGAAGGGCGTGGTCGTCGTGCTCAGCGATTTTCTCGACAAGGGCGGCTACGAAGACGCTCTGCGCTTCCTCGTCGCTCGGCAACTGGATATTTACGTCATCCAAATCCTCGCTCAGGAGGAGATTGAGCCGGAGGTCGCCGGCGATTTGAAACTCGTGGACGTCGAAGACGACGACGTGGCCGAGATCACCGTCAGCCGGGCGCTGCTGGATCGGTATCGCGCCAACCTCGCGGCGTTTCGCGGACAACTGTACGAGTTCTGCACTCGCCGCGGAATCGTCTGCGGTTTCACCAGCACGCAGACGCCGTTCGAGCAAATGGTTCTGACGTACTTGCGGCAGCGGGGGCTGGTGCGATGATCCGGACTCTGGCGCGCGCATGGTTTCCGCTGGCATTGGCCGGGCTGTTTATCCTGGCGTTGCCGGGGCTGGCGCTTTTTGGATTAAATCTGTTCGGCCGCGGGGCCCAGGTCAATCAATGGCTTGAGCAGTCATTTCAACTGTCCTACCACATCCCGATTCCGTGGTGGGGCGCCGGCCTGCTCTTCCTCGTGCCGCCGATTCTGATTCTGCTCTACTTTCTGAAGCTGAAGCGCAAACCGCTTGCGGTGCCGAGCACGTTTCTCTGGCGCAAAAGCATCGAGGACTTGCGGGTCAATAGCCTGTTTCAGTGGCTGCGCCAAAACGTGCTGCTGCTGCTGCAATTGCTCGTGTTGCTCTTTCTGATCTACGGCATTCTGGCGCCGCGATTCCACGGCTCCGTCGGCCGCGGCAGGCACTACATCTTGATGATCGACAACTCGGCGAGCATGTCCGCGACCGACGTCGCCCCGTCGCGGCTGGATGCGGCCAAGACTGAAGCGCTGAAGGAAATCGACGCCGCCGGCGACGACGATAGCGGCATGATCATTGTCTTCAATTCGGCTGCGGAGATTCGCCAATCGTACACCACGAATCGCCATCGGTTGCGGCAGGTCATCAAGGCGATCGAGCCGACGCAGCGCGCGACGCGGATCGAAGAGGCGCTCGCTCTGGCCGACAGCCTGGCGAACCCCACGCGCTCGACAGAGAATGAAGCGGCCAAGCCGCCGGATCCGGAGCCAGGGAAGGAGCGCGTCTACGTCCCGGTCGAGGGTATTCCCACTGACGTGCACCTGTTCAGTGACGGCCGATTCCCCGATGTGCCGAATTTCGCGCTCGGACGGCTCGAGATGAAGTTCCACGCCATCGGCGCCGCCGGGCCCGACGCGGTCAGCAACCTCGGGATCGTGAACTTCAATGCCGTCCGCGACGAGACCGATCCGACGAAATTGCAGGTGTTCGCGCGGGTGATGAACTTCGGCCGGCGCGAGCGCGAGGCGCGCGTGCAGATCGAGCTATACGTCCGCGGGCAGCTTCAGAAAGTGTACCCGGAGCGGCGCGTGACCGTGCCGGGCCGAAAGGTCGTCGGCACGGACCAATCCCAGCCCAATGCGATGCCGACGCTGGATCAGCCCGGAGAAGTTGGCGTGACCTTCGACCTGGCCGACATTGATGACCGCGACGAGATCGTCATTCGCGGGCGGCTCTTGGACAATCAGGACGCGCTGACTATCGACGATGAAGCGTGGCTCGTCGTCGGCGTGATTCGCAAGGCGAAGGTGCTGATCGTCGGCCCGGAAAACCCGATCCTCCAGGCGTTCTTCGGGGACGAATCGACCCGCGCCGTCGCCGACGTTCGCACGATTCCACCCGATAAACTCAATGACGCGGCGGCGTACCTCGACGCGGCGCGGAGCGGGGAATTCGATCTTGTGATTTTCGACCGATGCGCTCCGGCGCGCGTCGATCAGTTGCCGCGGGCCAACACGGTGTTCATCGGCCGGCCGCCGCCGCCGTGGGCCCCGGACGCTCCCGAGGGCGCCGAGCACCGCATCGAGAAAATTGAGTTTCCGAGCGTCAAAGGCTGGGTCAATCAGCACGGCGTCCTGCGCTATCTGACCGGACTCCAGGAGATCGGCATCAGCGAGGCGTTCCGCATGATCGGACTGCCGCCGCGCACCCCGCGGCTGATGGAGAGCGATCGCGACATCGGCCTACTGATCTCGCTGAGCCGCGGCTCGTACACGGACCTGGTGCTCTGCTTCGCAATTCTGACGGATGCCGGCGAATGGAACACGAATTGGCCGCTCTTGCCGAGCTTTCCGCTCTTCTGGCGGAACGTGTTGTACACGCTGGGCAACATTCGGGATGCGGCCGGCGATGACACCGTCCAACCGGGCCAAGTGAAATTGCTTCGCCCGGATGGTAAAGTGAGCACGCTGGCGGTCACGGACCCCGCAGGAACTCGGCGGACGCTGGAACGTGGTTCGCGGCCCGAGTTTGCCTTTGGCGACACGAATCGCTGCGGCGTCTACCGGGTGGAATGGGACGGCGGCGTGCAGCGGTTCGCGGTCAATCTGCTCGACGCCGATGAAAGCAATATCGAGCCGCGGCCGTCGGTGCAGATCGGGGCCGAGACTGTCGCAGCGGGAGAAACGCGGAAACAGCCGCGCGAACTTTGGAAGTATGCCGTGCTCGCAGGGCTGATCTTCCTCCTGGCCGAATGGTACGTATACAATCGCCGAGTCTTCGTTTGAGCAACCATGAAAGCAGAATCACCCTCGGACAAAAGCGGCTGGGTTGACGCCATTGCATCGAAAGACCCGTCGCGCCTGTCGACGGCCGAGTACAAGCGCTTCGTCACGAATCATTACGACGGGGTCGCCGGCGCGTTGACGCGCTTCACGGGATTGGTGACGGGGCACGAGGCGCTGGCGGGACGGCTAATTCGGCCCGGGGCGTTCGACGTTCGCGGCGCGAAGTCGATCCTGGACGCGGCCTGCGGCAACGGCCGGTACACGATCCAGATGCTGAAACACGCCGATGCCGACGCAAGGCTCACCGCCTTTGATTTGTCGCAGAACATGCTGGCCCGCGCCCGGCGGCGCGTCGGTTCGAATCGCGTGACGTTCTGCTCGGCCGACATGACGCGTCTCCCCTACCCCGACGCCGTATTCGACGCGGCGGTCTGCGGCTGGGCCCTCGAGCACCTCGCGGATCCTCGGCCGGGACTGCGCGAGTTCGCCCGGGTGCTCAGGCCCGGCGGCATGTTTCTGCTCATGTGCACCGAAGACACGTTTACCGGCGCCTGGTGCAGCCGACTTTGGCACTGCCGGACCTACAATCGCAAGGAACTACGAGCCGCGTGCGAAGAGTGCGGGCTGAGGTGGGAGCGCGAGTTGTGGTTCTCAAAGGTCCATCAGAAACTCGGCCTCGGCGGCATCATTGTGGAACTCAAGAAAACGAGCCACGGATAAATGCCGGCGTCGCGGCCGCCGTTCAGTCGCAACCCTGTGAGGCCGGGCGTCCCGCATTGAGGATGATGCGCGAGATTTCCGGGCGGCAGTTGTAGCGCAGCGGCTCGCGGCCGGCCAAACCGCGGCTGACAATCATGAGCGTCGGCCCGGATGCGAACTGCCCGCTGTCGTACCGGCGGCTGAAGCGGCTCGGAACAAAGAGCGGACCGATCAGCGGCAGCCGGATTTGTCCGCCGTGAACGTGGCCCGCCAGCATAAGATCAATGCCGTTCTGCTGCGCCCAGCCGAACTGATCCGGCGTGTGGCTGAGGCACATCCGAAAGACATCGCGTGGCGCCGCCGACAAATCCGGCGGCGGGCGAAACCACGGCGCCTCATTGCCGACCACCAGTAGCGGCACGCCGCGCACGTCGATTTGCTCGCAGCCGTTGCCGATCACGCGGATCCCCAGCCGCCGAAGTCGCCGACGCACGAGTTCCGGTTCGTAGTACTTGTCGTGATTCCCAAGAATCGCAAATGCGGCGACCCTCCATCTCAGCCGTCCAAGGAGCGGAACGATCCAGCGGTGGTGATGCGGACTATCGACGATATCACCTGTGACGGCGAGGATGTCCGGCGGCCCGGAACGCATGATCTCGTCGAAGACACACTGATAAAATGGGCGGCCCGGGGTTCCGCTCAAATGCACGTCGCTGAGGTGAAGCACGGACAGTCCGTCGAGTGCAACAGGCCAGCGCGGGAGACGCACATTCAAATCGCGGAGTTCGACTTGGAAGACCTGGTTTCCCGGCAGACAGGCGAGCCGCCAATGCGATCCGTTGCCGACCGGCTTGTCGCCTAGCGCCTCCGTGGCATCGACAATCCGACTGGCGTTGCCGACGACGGCGGTCGGTTGCGGCCGCCGCCAGCGCGACCACGAGATCAGCGGCAGATAGATTGCCGTGATCGCGACGCAGAACCAAAGATAACCGCCGAACCAGCCCTCTATGCGGTTTCCCGCCAGGAATCCAATTGCGAATGGAAATCCGAAAACGAGCAGTGCGATCAGCGCTCGGCCGATCTTGAGATACACGCGGCGAACTGGCTGAGCGTACCACCAGTTGAGCAAGACCGTCATCAGAAATGCGTGCCCAAACCAGGCTGCCGCCAGAAACGGAACGAGGATCGACCAGGGCCATTCCATGTCATGCCGAGCGCATCAGGCCAGCGAATCTCCGGGTTCGAGCATCCTATCGGTTGGCCACGGAGCGGGACACCGGCCGATAACGGTTCCACTTTCCACAGTTCAAAGCCTGGACGTCGCCAGAATCCGGGTTTCCCGGACTGGACTGGCGTGATAGAATTGCTCAGTGCTTGAACGAACCGGGGGCGATTTGGTTTCGACCGGGTAAGTTGAGGCGAATGGCAGCGTGTCGTGGTTGATCAGCCGGCCACGTAAAAAGCTGATCGCACCTAAACTGCTGAACCGCAGTTTGCTCTGGCTGCGTAATCACTCGCAGTCCCGGGTCCGTGAGCTTCGCCCGAGAGGTCACGGCCCGGTCACCAAGTCGGGCTCGCTGTCGCCGGCGACCAAGGGAGGCGACGGCCAGAACAAATGCTTGGTTAGCCCGGCCGGAACCCTGCTCGTTGGGGATTGGCCGGGCGAACGGGACGCCAGTCGCAAGACTGGGCATCCAGCAATAACGAGCTACACACGTAGACGTCTTCGCTGAAGTACCACGGCACGCGGGTTCGATTCCCGCCGCCTCCAATCCGAGCGGCTCGCGCCACAAGTCGGCGCGGGCCGATTCCGTTTCTCAAACTTCGCAACGCGCTCTCGCTCCCAACTGGCGAAACTCGCCTACTGAACACCGGCTGGACCACGGCGTGATGGGACTCTTGTGCGCGCCCGCGTCAGGTCCTCGCGTCAGCCCCGATGACGTGGAGTTTCAGTACGTTCGTCCCGCCGCTGCGTCCCATCGGCAGACCAGCAACAATCAGCACGCGGTCGCCGGGTTCCGCGAGCCGCCGCTCCCGAAGCACGTGTTCCGTGATGGCGACGACTTCGTGGAGGGCGGACGCACGTTCCGACACAATGATGGGCCGAACCCCCCAAAGCAGATTCAGGGCATGATAGACGAACGGGTGCGGCGTGAGCGCGAGGATCGGCGCCCGCGGACGGCGAGCCGAAACCAGTCGGGCTGAGTAACCCTGCGTCGTGAAGGCTACAATGCAGCGGAGTTCCAGTGCCTTGTCGACGGCGCCGATGGCCAGCGACAGGGCATGCGTGACGTCCGTCCCGGCCGTGTCTTGAGCGGAGAACCGCGCCGCTGGTTCCACTTCGGCGGCAATGCGGTGCATCATGCGCACGCTCTCGACGGGGTAGCGTCCCACGGCCGACTCGCCGGACAACATCACGGCGTCGGTCCCGTCGAGGATTGCGTTGGCGACATCGCTGGCTTCGGCCCGCGTCGGCCGGGGTTCGGTAATCATGCTCTCGAGCATCTGCGTCGCCGTGACGACCGGCAGTCCGCGGCGATTGCAAGCGCGAATAATGTGCTTTTGCGTCAGAGGGACTTTTTCCGGGCGCATTTCGACGCCGAGATCGCCGCGGGCCACCATCACGGCGTCCGCCACGTTGAGAATCGCCTCGAGATCGTCCACCGCTTCGGGCTTCTCGATCTTCGCGATCACGGGAGTCGTTGCCCCGCGGGCGCGCAGCAGATCCTTGAGCGATTGCACGTCGGCGGCTGAACGCACGAAGCTCAACGCGATCCAATCCACGCCATGTGCCAGTCCGAAATCGAGGTCCTGGCGATCCTTTTCGGTCAGCGACGGGAGTCGCAACGGCACGTGCGGGAGCACGACGCCCTGCCGGCTGCGGATTTCGCCGCCGGATTCAACGATGCAGCGCACCGCAGCGCCGTCGATCGAGTCGATTCGCAACTCAATCAGCCCGTCCGCCAGCATGACGGTCGCGCCGATCGGAGCATCGGCGGCGAGATGGGGATAATCGATCGGCAGCGCTGCCGGCTCGCCGTGAAAATCCGCTTCGGGTACGAGCGCAATCGATTGCCCGTCGTCGAGGGTTAGCGCGCCGGCAGGCAGCGCGCCGATCCGGACCTTCGGTCCCTGCAAATCCTGAATGATCGTGACCGGGCTGTCGAGTTCAACGCTGATTTGACGGACGTGGCGGATGGCAGCCGCGTGCTCGTCGTGCGTGCCATGCGAAAAATTGAGCCGGGCGACGTCCATTCCCGCGCCGATGAGGCGGCGAATGACTTCGGGCGATCGGCTGACCGGGCCGAGCGTGGCGACGATCTTGGTGCGGCTCGCGGGCAACATCATGGGGCCACTCTGATGCCGATTCGCAATCGTCATGCTACGGATCGCGCGCCATGCTGCGATAAGCATCTGCTCCATATAACGCTCACATGTTCGAAGTACTGACGGCAATTGTGACGCTGACGGCTCTGGAAGTCGTCCTCGGGATCGACAACATCATCATGATCGCGATCATGGCGGGCAGGCTGCCGGCGAAGCAGCAGAAGCCGGCCCGCCAACTCGGCTTGGCCGCGGCACTCGTCACCCGGCTAGCGCTTCTGGCTTCACTGTCGTTCATCCTCGGCCTGACCCAGCCGGTTTTCACGCTGCCGGAATCGCTGTTCTTTTTTCTGTCTCCGGCCGCGCGTGAGATCTCCTGGCGCGATCTGATCCTGATCGTCGGCGGCCTGTTTCTCATTGCCAAGAGCACCGTCGAGATTCACCATCGACTCGAACAGCCGATCGATCAGCCGGCGCCGCACGCCGATTCCTCGGCAGCCAGTTTTGCGAGCGTCATCGTCCAAATCGCGATGCTCGACATCATTTTTTCGCTCGATTCCGTCATCACGGCCGTGGGCATGGTCAACGAGGATATCGCGTTGCCGAACGGCGGGACATTCAATCGCCTCTGGGTGATGGTGATCGCCGTGGTCATCGCCGTCATCGTCATGCTGGTGTTCGCCGAGCCGATCAGTCGATTCATCGGCCGCAATCCGACGTTGAAGATTCTCGCGCTGAGCTTTCTGATCCTGATCGGCGTCTTGCTCGTCGCGGACGGGTTCGGGCAACATCTGAACAAAGGCTACATTTACTTCGCCATGGCGTTTTCGCTGGTCGTGGAACTCTTGAATCTGAGGTTGCGGCGGCACGGCGCGCCAATCGCGACGCGAAGTTAGCCGCGACGCGCAGCGGAGGGCTTGGGGAACGACGCGCTCCGCTCCGCAAAGCCTCCGCGTCGCGGCTAGCCAGCGTCGCGGCTAGCCAGCGTCGCGGCTAGCCTGTTTCGATGAGCGCCTCTCGCGGCTCGCCGGCGACCAGCCACCAGGCGCGAATCGCCGGCGTCGGTTTCAGCCCGACGATCACCATGGCCACGGACTCCGCCAGGTGCAGTTCGCGGTCCTTGCGGCTCGGAATCGCGGCGGTCTCCGGGTGCGAATGGTACACGGCGAGAATCTCCCAGTTCTTCTCCCGCATCGTGCGGTGGGCCGCCAGCAGTTCCCGCGGCGCCGATTCGAACTCGGTCGGACTGGCCAGGGCGTTGACCAGCGGGAATTGCGCCGCGATGCGATAGGGGCCGCCGGAGATCCACGGTCCCGCCAGCAGGCCGCAACACTCGTTCGGCGCTTCGGACTCCGCCTGAGCGATCAAGTCGGCGCACAGTTCGCGTGAGATTATCAATCGTGGTTTGGTTGCCGCAGTCACAATCGCTCCCGATAACAGCCGCATGGCTCGCGACAAAGTCATTTTGGCGTATTCGGGCGGTCTCGACACCTCGGTAATGGTGCCGTGGATCGGCGAGAAATACGGTCTCGACGTTGTGGCCTTCACTGTCGATCTCGGACAAGGGGACGACATCCAGGCGATCAAGCAGAAAGCGTTGCGCACGGGAGCCGTCGACGCCGTGGCCGTGGATGCGCGCAATCTGTTTGTCGATAACTTCGTATTTCCCGCTTTGATGGCCGGGGCGCTCTACGAGGGCAAGTACCCGCTGGCGACCGCGCTGGGTCGGCCGCTGATCGCCAAGCTCATGGTCGATGCCGCACGCGAGCATGGAGCCAAGGCCGTGGCTCATGGCTGCACCGGCAAGGGCAATGACCAGGTCCGCTTCGACGTCACGTTTCAGACTCTCGCGCCCGATCTGAAGATCATTGCGCCGGTCCGCGAGTGGAGCATGACCCGTCCCGAGGCGCTGGCGTTTGCCAAGAAGCACAACATCCCCGTCGAGGCGACGGTCGAAAGTCCGTATTCCATCGACCAAAACCTGTGGGGCCGGTCCTGCGAAGCGGGCGTCCTCGAAGATCCGTGGGATGAGCCTCCGGCCGATGCCTTTGCCTGGACCGTCGATCCGATCAAGGCGCCGGATACGCCGGAGTACCTCGAGATCGAATTCCGACACGGCATTCCCGTCGCATTGGACGGCGAAGTGCTGGACGGTGTGCCGCTCATCGAACAACTCAACGCACTGGGCGGCAAGCACGGCGTGGGGCGGATCGATCACGTTGAGAATCGGCTGGTGGGAATCAAGTCGCGGGAGTTGTACGAGGCTCCGGCCGCGGTGATTCTCCATGCCGCTCATCGTGAACTCGAAACGCTCTGCTTGAGCAAACCGGCCGCTCGCTTCAAGACGTATGTGTCCCAGGAATACGCCGATCTGATTTATAACGGGCTCTGGTTCAGCGCGTTCCACCAGGACCTGTTTGCGTTCGTCGCCAGCAATCAGCGATTCGTCAGCGGCGCGGTCCGCATCAAGCTGTTCAAAGGCGCGGCGACGGTGGTCGGCCGGCAGAGCGAGCACAGTCTCTACAGCAAGAAACTGGCCACCTATGACGCCGGCAGCGATTATGACCAGGCCGCCGCGCAAGGGTTCATCAAAATCCACGGACTGAGTCAGCACACGCAGGCGGTGAAGCAATTGTTGAAAGGCGGCCGTGGATTCGATCTGCCCGGACTTCCCGGCAAGTCGAAATGACGGCCGCGCGCGGAACTCAGACGGATTTGACGTTCCCCCGACAATGGAATTGAGATACGCTGGCGTTTGGCCGGCTGGGAACGAGGTATGCAACACGATACGCTGGATCTCGATTCGCTGGCGAGCCTCCTTCGCCGGGATCGGCGCGAGTTGGATAAGCTCGCCGCTCGCGGCGTGCTGCCGGGCCGAAAGGTGGGCGGTGCGTGGCGCTTCGCGCGCGCGGAGATCCGCCATTGGCTCGAAGCGGAGATTCGCGGATTCGACGAACGGCAATTGCAGCAACTGGAGTCCGCTCATCCGGCCGGGCCGCCGGAACCGCTGATCACGCACCTGCTGCCGCCGGAGTGCGTCGCCGTGCCGCTCGACGCCCGGACCCCGAGTGCGGTCCCCCGGGCGCTGGTGCGCCTGGCCGAACAGTCCTGGCACGTTTTCGATCCGGAAGCAATTCTCAAGGCCGTTCAGGAGCGCGAAGCCCGGGCCAGCACGGCTCAGGACAACGGCGTCGCGCTTCTGCACCCGCACCACCCGTTGCCGGCGGCGCTCGGCGAATCGGTGTTGGCATTCGGCCGCACCGGCTCGGGTCTGCCGTTCGGCGCACCCGGCGGCGGATTGACGGACCTCTTCTTCTTGATCTGCTGCCGCGATGAGCGAACGCATCTGCGCGTGCTGGCGCGGCTGTCGCGGTTGCTCCTGCGCGAGGGCTTTGTCGACGCGCTTCGCGCGGCCGATGAACCGCCGGACGCCTGGGGCGTCATCCGCGATTCCGAAGCCGCACTTCTCGCTTCGAATTGACGCGCACGCGGGCCCGGCTCAATACAACCCGTTCCGCGAGCGGCGTTGAGCCGTCATCAATCCGACGCCGGCGCCGAGCAACGCTCCGACGAGCGATCCGACCATCGCGCCAATCAGTCCGATCAGCATCACGCCGCCGGCGGATCCCAGCAGTGCGCCGGTCGCCGCTCCGATCGCGGAGAACGTCAACCGGCCCAGGGTGGTGGTCCCGAGCACGGTGTAGGTCCAGCTTTGCCCGCCGCCGAGAATCCAGCCCAGCAGACCGCCCGCGCCGCCGCCCAAAAACCCGAGTACGATCAGGCTCAGCGGCTGCGCCCAGCCGGGCAGAGCGGCCACGGCGTCATGCCAGAACGGTTCGCGCTGGAGGTCGGGTCGAAAAACTCCGATGATGCCGAACAGCGCGCCGCCGATCGCCCCACACGCCGCGACGACGAGCAGGTGGGCGACCGACCGCCGATACAGACTCGGGCTGCCGGTCATCGGCCCAACGTCAAGTTGATTCCATTTGGCCCAATCGCCGGTCAGCATCGGGTCGCCCAGGCGCTCGTTCTTCAATGCGTAGGACCAGGTTTCGATCGCCCAGAGCGCCTGATCTTGCGGGATTTCGGTTGACTGAGCCAGTTTCGCGGCGAGGGATTCGACGTCGGCATGCTCGGGCAGTCCGCGCAGCATTGGCGCGACGCAGCCGGCGACAAAAGCCTGCTCGAGCGAACCGATGTCCGCCTCCGCTTCGGGAAACTGCTGGCGGAGCAGAATGCCGAACATGCGCGGCGTGGTCAGCAAGCTCCGCCCGTGCTCGGACAGCAGACCAGCCAAGGCTTCTCGAACGCTCGGATTCATCGTTCGCCTCGCGGGCGGCTTATCAGCCAGCAATGGCCGCGCCGCATCCTAGCAGAAGCGCGGCCGCGGCGAAACCGCGACCACTAGAGTGGCGGCGCATGGCCCACTGCGATATGCTGCCACCAACTCGTCGCGGGAGAATTGACCATGCTCAAGAGCAACTCGCCGGACCCAACGGTTCTGGTCATCTTCGGCGCCGGCGGCGACCTGACCTGGCGAAAGCTGATCCCCGCGATCTATCACCTGGTGCGCGATCAGTGGCTGGACGATCGGTTCGCGGTCATCGGCATCGACCGCAAGCCGCTCAGCGACGACGAGTATCGCGCCTCGTTGCGCGACAAGATCATGCAGGCCAGCCGAACCCGGCTCGACCAGCAGCAATGGGACGACTTTGCTCGACACGTGACTTACATGAATGCCGATTTTTCGAACCCGGAAACCTATCGGCTGCTGAGCGAGCGGTTCGCCGGCTTCGAGAAAACGTGGAACATGCCCGCGCAGCGCGTGTTTTACCTGGCGATCGCGCCGCGCTTCATCGGAACCGTCGCCGGGTTGATCGAATCGGCGAAGCTGGCCAAGGATCGCGCGCGGTCGCGCCTCGTCGTCGAGAAACCCTTTGGCCGCGACCTGGCCTCGGCGAAAGAACTGAATGCAACGCTGGCCAAGGGCTTCCACGAATCGCAACTGTATCGAATCGACCACTACCTCGGCAAAGAGACGACGCAGAACATCCTGGCGTTTCGGTTCGCCAATTCGCTCTTCGAACCCGTGTGGAATCGGCGCTACGCCGATCACGTTCAGATTACCGTGGCCGAGCAGGTCGGCGTCGAACATCGCGGCGGCTATTACGAGAACTCCGGCGCGTTGCGCGACATGATTCAGAATCACATTCTGCAACTGATGTGCCTGGTGGCGATGGAGCCGATCGTCTCGTTCACGGCCGACGAAATTCGCAACAAGATGGTCGACGTCTTGCGGGCGGTGAGGCCCATTTCACCCGATGCGGTCGATCGCGTTGCCGTCCGCGGACAATACGGCGCCGGGTGGATCTGCGGCCAGCGCGTCCCCGCCTATCGATCGGAAGAAGGCGTCAATCCGCAATCCGTGACGGAAACATTTGCCGCCGTGCGCTTTTTCATCGACAACTGGCGCTGGCAGGATGTGCCGTTCTACGTGCGAACCGGCAAACGACTTCCCGGCAAGGCCTCGGAAGTGCAAATTCAATTCCGCCCCGTCCCGCACCAGGCGTTTCCGAGCAGCGCCGTGCGCGATTTGCATCCCAACGCTCTCATCATCCGCATTCAGCCGGACGAAGGCATCGTGTTGCGTTTTCAGGCCAAGACGCCGGGGCAGAAGTTGCGCCTCAAGCCGGTCGACATGAACTTCTCTTACTTCGCGGCATTCCAGGGTGAACATCCCGAGGCGTATGAAACGCTGCTGCTCGACGTCATGCAGGGCGACGCGACGCTGTTCATGCGGGCCGATCAAGTCGAGGAAGCCTGGGGCATCGTCATGCCGATCATCGACAGTTGGGAATCGTCGCCGCCCGAGGACTTTCCAAACTACGCGTCCGGCACCTGGGGTCCGGAAGCCGCCACGTCGCTGATGGCCCGCGACGGCCGGCACTGGCACGAACCGGCCGGCGTCGACAACCAATGCCCGGTCGAACTGCCGGATGAAAAGAGCGGAGCAAAGCCAACATCATGACCGATCACGTCATTGGCGTCGACCTGGGCGGTACGAAGATCCTCGCGGGGATTTTCGACGCGGAGTTCCGCTGCCTGGCAAAAGCCAAAGAAGCGACGCCGCCGCCCAATCCCGACCCGACCGAGGTGTTCGCTTGCATCGCCCGGGCTGTGGATCGCATTCTCCAGGATGCGAGCGTCGCGCCGGCCCAGGTTCAAGCGCTCGGTCTCGGCGTGCCGGGCCAGATTTCGCCGAACTTCCGCCGCATCCGCTTTGCGCCGAATCTCGGCTGGCGCGACGTGGAGATCCAGCAGTATCTGCCGGCCGCCTGGTCCTGGCCGTGCTTCATTGACAACGACGTTCGCGTCGGCACCTATGGCGAATGGCGGCGCGGCGCCGCGCAGGGAGCCAAGCACGTCCTCGGCATTTTTGTCGGCACGGGCGTCGGCGGCGGGTTGATCCTCGACGGAAAACTGTATCACGGTTTCAATTTCAACGCCGGCGAAATCGGTCACACCATCGTTCATTGGCGCAAAGGCACGACTCTTGAGGACATCGCCGGTCGGCGCAACATGATGAAGCGGGCCGCCGATCAACTGGCCGACTCATCCAAGGAAGAGCGCAAACGCTGGAAGGATCTCGATCCGGCGAAAGTCAAAAGTTCGCAGCTGGCGAAACTCGTGAAAGACAGCGATCCTCTGGCGGTTCAACTCGTGGACGACGCCGCTCGCGCCCTCGGAGCCCAGATCGGCGGGCTTGTCAACCTGCTGAGTCCGGAAGTCGTTGTGCTCGGCGGCGGCGTGGCGGGGGCGCTCGGCGAGGACTTTCGCGAGCGCGTCTGGGAACTCGCGTCAAAACACGCCCTGCCCGGGGCGACCGACAACGTGAAATTCGTCGCGGCACAATTGGAAGACGATTCGGGTATCGTCGGCGCCGCAGCACTGGCCCGCGATCGTGCCGCCAGTTAGCCGCGTTGATGTTAGCCGCGAGGCGAAGTCTTCGGAGCCGAGCGGGGCGATCACCCCTTCCCCTTGAGCAATTGCAGCGCCAAAAACGCCACGAGCACCGGCGCGATCATCCAACCCAGCCATGGCGCCCACGCCGAGAGGATCAGCAGCACCGGCGCGAGCCACAAAAGCGCGCAGCCGATCAAGGTCATCGTGCCCTTGAAGCCGACTTCTTCCGTGGCCTCCTGAAAGTCGAGCGTGTAAGCCCGGCGGCGCTCGATGCTCCGGCGGGCGAGATCGTTCAGTTCGAGCGCGCGGATTTCGTCCTGCCAGCCGAGCCCATCGCGCAGATCGACCGCGGGGCCTGATCCGGGCGTCACCCGCGGCGCGTCCCGGAGCCGGGCCACGGCCGTTTCAAAGCGCTCGACCATCTGCCGCCAGCATTCCGGCGATCCGTCGGACCACGTCACGACCGGTCCGTCCGAGCGGCCGCGAATGGAAATCGTCGCCGTCCGCCGCGGCTGCCGCGCCAACCACAAGGCTTGGAACAAGCGCCCGTCCTGGAACTTGCCGAAACCGACCGCGGGATCGCCGCTTTCCAGAGCCTCATGATTGGCGAACACGGCAAATTCGACGATCTCGCCGCCGATCCGCCGCAGGAGCGTCCACAATGGAAATGCGGGTCGGGATTCGGCCGCGCGCTCGTCAAAGCTCGGTGTCTCAATCCCATGCCATTCCAGCTCGAGCACGCAGTGCGGTTCGAAGGCGGAACGCATTTCGGCAATGTTCGATGCGTACGCTTCCGGCAGAATCGGAAGCACGACCTGGTGAGTATCGCCTTGAAGCATCTGAATTTCGTATGCCCCGTCGGGTCGGGAATCGACAGGGTGGACGCACAGCGCCGGGCGCTCCGATTGCAGCACGCGCCGGAGGAGTTCCAGCCGCCGCGACGGTGGACCGGCGACGATAACGGCTTCGATGCCGGGATCGGCCAACAGCTCCTCCGGATCGCCGACAATGCGGAGATCGCTCCAGTCGGCTTCGGCCACCGACGGCGCCGCCGTGCCGGCGACGACGTGGTGCCGCCCGCTTGCCCGCAGCACGTCGGCCATGCGCCAGCCGTCGACATGGTCGCCGAAGATCGCAAACCGCATCGCTACAATCAACTCCCACGGTGGACGCGAAATCAATAGAGACCGTTCTATGAGCCAGGAATGGCAAGCCCGATACGAACTGCTCATCGACGCCGCTCGCCGCGCCGGGCGGCACGCATTGACCTATTTTCCCGACACGGATTCGCCGGCTTTTTCCAAGCACGTCATTTGGAAAGACGATCACAGTCCCGTGACCGTTGCTGACCGCGAGGCCGAAGCGATTCTGCGCGAGGATCTTTTGTCGGCCTACCCCGGCGACGGGTTTCTCGGCGAGGAATCGGGCGAGACAGCGTCGTCCACCGGCTACCGCTGGATCGTCGATCCGATTGACGGCACGCGGTCGTTCGTGCGGGGAGTGCCGCATTGGGCGACGCTGGTCGCCTTGGAATATCGCGGCGAGCCGGTCGCCGGCGTGGCGTATGAGCCGGTCATCAACCGGACTTGGCACGCGCTGCGCGGCGGCGGAGCCTACCGCGACGACGCGCGCCTCCGCGTCTCGACCATCGACCGGCTCGATCAAGCCGTCATGTTCTATTCATCGATCTGGACGTTCTTAACGGGAAACGGGCAGCAACCATTCATCGACCTGGTCCGACGAACTGAACGCCAGCGCGGCTATGGCGACTATTACGGCCATTTGCTCGTTGCCCAGGGCGCCGGCGAATTCATGGTGGAACTGGGCGTTCACGAATGGGACCTGGCGGCCCTGCGCATCATTATCGAAGAGGCCGGCGGCGAATTCACCGATTGGCGCGGCTCGCCGACGACGCGGAATTCTCATTGCATCAGCAGCAACGGCCGCGTCCATGACGCGGTCCTAGCCATCCTGCGAGGCGCGGCATGAATCCCCTGCCCCGCACCCTCGAGTGGATTGGCGCCTGCGACGGCTTCCTGCGGCTCCTCGATCAGACGCGGCTCCCGCACGAGGTTGTCTTCCGGGATTGCCGGACCGTGGACGACGTCTGGGAGGCGATCCGTACGTTGCAGGTCCGCGGGGCGCCGGCGATCGGCGTCGCCGCGGCCTACGGAGTCGTGATCGGTTTGCAGGATACCCCCGATTCCGAGTTTGATCGACGACTTCGGACCGTGATTGAGAGGCTGCGAAGCGCTCGTCCAACGGCCGTTAATCTCCTTCATGCGCTGGATGAAATGGAGCGCTGCCGCTCTAAAGATGAACTCTTGCCGGCCGCTCGAAATCTGGAAGCCGCGGATCGCGCGATGTGCCGGGCAATCGGACGATGGGGCGCGCCGCTCGTGCCAAACGGCGGAGCCGTCATCACGCATTGCAACGCCGGCAGCCTCGCCGTTTCGGAGTTCGGGACGGCGTTGGGCGTCCTGTACGCGGCCGCTGAGGCCGGCAAGCGATTCCGCGTCTATGTGGATGAAACGCGCCCACTGCTCCAAGGTTCACGGCTGACCGCCTGGGAGTTGCGCGAATCGGGCTTGGACGTCATGGTCATCTGCGACAGCGCCGCGGGCGCGCTGATGCGGCAGGGCCGCGTGCAAATGGCCATCGTCGGGGCCGATCGCATCGCGGCCAACGGCGATACCGCCAACAAGATCGGCACCTATTCGCTGGCCGTTTTGGCGCGAGCGCACGACATCCCGTTTTACGTCGCGGCCCCGGCGAGTACCTTCGACCTTTCGTTGGACTGTGGAGATCGCATCCCGATCGAAGAACGATCTCCGCGGGAGATCACGCACGGGTTCGGAGCGGCAACCGCCCCCGAGGGCATCGCGGCTTACAATCCGGCGTTTGACGTGACGCCGGCCGAGTTGATCACGGCCATCATCACCGACCGTGGAACGATTCAGCCAGTCAATGAGGGCGCAATCCGAGCGGTGCTTGGTGGTCGTGGGTCTCAAATGTGATAGTCGGCGGCCGAAGTCGATTCCAGAATTGAGACTCGGAACCGGCCCGGCCGCTCGAGCTCTTCCAAAGTTTCAGTCGGCTTCGGCGTCGGTGGGGGAAATCGTCGATTGGCATTGCCTTTGCGTCATCGAGCCGTAACTTTTCTGCAAGTTCGAGGGATCGAGCCGCTCCCGGCAGCGAGGCCCTCGCCGCGACCGCGCCTGACTGGGAACTGACAGAATGTCCGAACCGGCCAATCCGACCCCCCCGCCTCCGACGGCATCGACGACGACGGCTCCCGCCGCGACGGCGGCTCCAGTCGCCAAGCCGCCGATGCCCGCGAAACCCGCTCCGCCGCCGAAAAAAGGCGAGGACCGGCGCAATTTCCTCGTGCGATTCATCACCTCGCCGATTGCCGTGGCGTGGGCCGCATTCACAGGAGCCATCGTCGCCCAGATCCTCGGGACAACGCGGTTCCTGTTCCCGAACGTGCTCTCCGAACCGCCGAACAAAGTCCGCGTCGGCGAGCCCAAGGACTACGAAGAAGGCAAGGTCCTGGACACCTACAAGGACCGGAACATGTGGGTGATCAAGTACCAGGGGAAGATCTACGCGCTGAGCACGACTTGCACTCACCTCGGCTGCACGCCGAACTGGCTCGAAGCGGACAAGAAGTTCAAATGCCCCTGTCACGGTTCCGGCTTTTACATCACCGGTGTGAATTTCGAGGGTCCCGCGCCGCGTCCGCTGGAACGCTGGGCGATCTTCATCGGCGACGATGGACAAATCGTCGTTGATAAGAGCCGAAAGTTCCAGAAGGAACTCGGGCAGTGGGACAACCCGGATTCGTTCATTCGAGTCTGACCCAAACCTTTGAGCAAGGGCCAACTCATGTCGGTCGGCGACTACGTTCGCAACACGCAGATCTGGAAGAGCATCTTCCGCCATCCCGCGCCGCGCGATCGGCGCAATCGGGTGGTCGTGATGCTGACGAACGTGTTTCTCCACCTGCACCCGGTATCCGTGCGCCGCAGCGGCATCGCGCTGTCGTACACCTGGTGCATGGGCGGCTTGACGTTCTTCCTGTTTCTGGTCGAGACGATCACCGGCGTGCTGCTGATGTTCTATTATCGGCCAACGCTGGAACACGCCTACAACGACATCCTCGCGCTGCGGGACGTGGTCACGTTGGGCATCCTGCGGGAGTTGCACCGGTGGGGCGCCCACGCCATGGTCATCACGATCTGGCTGCACATGTATCGTGTGTTTCTCACCGGGTCGTACAAGCCGCCGCGCGAGTTCAACTGGTCTGTCGGCGTGATTCTGCTGGTGCTCACGCTGCTGTTGAGTTTTACGGGCTACCTGCTGCCCTGGGATCAGTTGGCGATCTGGGCCATCACCGTCGGCAGCAACATGGCGCGGGCGACGCCGCTGGTGGGACATGAAGGGCCCGGCGCCGCGCTGCTCCAGATTGGCGGCGTACCGTTGATTCACTCCGGTTCCGACGCGCGATTCCTGCTTCTGGGCGGCCGATTTGTCAGCGGTGAGACGCTGTTGCGCTTCTACGTGCTGCACTGCGTCGCTCTGCCTCTCGTCGTAGCTGTGCTCATCGCTGTGCACTTCTGGCGGGTGCGGAAGGACGGCGGCATCAGCGGGGCGCTGTAGCCGGGGGTTTCTTGGCGGGTGACGGTGGAGAGGGCGCTCACCATGCACGGCGAACTGTCGGTTTCGGTGCGGCAAGGATTGGCGGTCCTGTATTTCATCAGCGCCCTGCTCAACCTCGGATTCGCCTGGTGGTTCGTGCAGCGGCGGCAACGGCCCCAGGCTCTCCTCTGGGTCATCGTCGCCGGCGCGTTCGGCATCCTGGGCGCCGGATATCTGACCCCCGCCGGCAAGCACTGGATCATCCCAGAGTCGATCACGTCGCTCGTCGACGCGGCGACCAACGCGGTCAGCTACTTCGTGCTCTCGACCGTGGCCTTTGTTCTCCTGCTCGTCTTTCGCAAGTTTTTGACCGCCCCGGCCGTGGCCTGGACTATCCTCAATCTGTCGCTTTTGGCGTTTGGATTCTCGCTGACGAATCAGGACTTTCGGTCGATCGTCGCCAAGGAAGATAACGTGCCGATCGTGATGATGATCGCCACGGTGGGGTTCTTTACCTGGGTCGGGCTGCGTCGAGCGGTCTTGAACGACGATTTGATCGCCGAGGGGAAGCCGCCGCTGGAGAAAGACGACGAGAAGGTGCTCGTCTGGCCCGACCTGGTTTACACCGAACTGATCTGCATGGTGATCTGCACGGCCGCGCTGATCATCTGGGCGATTCTCTTGAAGGCGCCGCTGGAGCAGCCGGCGACGAGCGCGAAAGCGCCGAACCCGTCGAAAGCGCCGTGGTATTTCCTGGGCTTGCAGGAAATGCTCGTCTACTTCGATCCCTGGATGGCCGGTGTCGTGCTGCCGACGATGATCATCGTGGGCCTGTGCGCCATGCCGTACATCGATTTCAACCAGAAGGGAAACGGATACTACACGTTCCGTGAGCGGCCGTTCGCTCTGGCGACATGGATGTACGGCTTCCTGGTGCTCTGGGTCGTGCTGATCGTCCTGGGCACATTCTTGCGTGGACCGAACTGGAACTTCTTTGGCCCGTTCGAGCACTGGGATCAGCACAAAGTCGTGCCGCTGAACAACGTCAACCTGTCCGACATGTTCTGGCTGGGCCTTGGACAGACGCCGGAGACGGTGACCGCGAAATATGGGTGGTTCGTGCGCGAATTGCCGGGCATCATCGTGGTGGCGCTGTACATGATTGCCCTGCCGCCGCTGCTCGCGCGGACCGTCTTTCGAACCTACTTCATCAAGATGGGCTTCGTGCGGTACATGATGCTGATCACGTTGCTGCAGTTCATGGCCGCGCTGCCGATCAAGATGATTCTCCGGTGGACGATCAACCTGAAGTACATCGTGTACATTCCGGAGTATTTCTTCAACATCTAGGCCGGCGTTGTGCCGGATGGCGCGGGAGCCCGACTGCATGGCCGCAAGTGATCAAACCTATCGTCCGCAGCGCGTGCTGCACGTCGTATTCGCCGTCTCCAGTCTGGCCATGCTGGTGACGACGGTGTGGATGTTCTGGGACGACTACAACCGTCCGTTCAAGCGCGAACAGCGCGTCTTTCGCGACGTGGAGGAACAGATGTCGCGGCGGGCGGCCCTCGACGCCGCTCCCGACGACGAGACGCTGGCGAAATCCGTCACCGCAGAACGGGATTTGGCCAAGGCCCGCACCGTGCATCGGTTAGTCAAGGACAAGGCGGAAGCGGAACTGGGCCGTCGCCGCGCAACCCAGTTTGATCTCGAAACGCGCTACGCCAATCGCAAGGCGGATTTCGATTCACTGATGAGTTTTTTCAACATCGAAGTGGATCAGCACGGGCCGGAGAGTCCCACTGCCCGAGCCTACGTCGGGGAGATGGCCGCGATCAAAGCTGAGATGGATGCTCTCAAGCTCAAAATCGAGGAAGGCCAGGCGATCATCGATCAGGCGTTCGACACGGAATACTCGGTGGTCGTGGACGGCGAGGAAATTCGCATGTCACCGAACGCCGCGGAAGCGAAGGTGTCCGCCGTCGAAGCCGACCACAAAAAGCTCACCGACGAATTCGATCGATTTCTCAAGCTGACCGCACAGAAGCAGTGGACCTGGAAGGACACGTTCCGGGAACTGCCCGTCATCGACGGATTCGCGTCGCCGGTGCGGATCCAGCAATACACGCTCGATGAATTGCCGATCGATTACAACTTCAAGTTTGTCACCCGTTACGATCGATGCACGACGTGCCACCTGGGGTTGGAGAAATCGACGTACGACAAGTCCGCATTGGCGAAGCTGACGCGCGAGCCATCGGAAGACGCCGACATTGCGGCGAAACTGGCCAACGCCGCCAAGGCCGTCGATGAGCGGAACGCGATCCTTTCGACTTACAACAAGTCCGCTCCGAGCGCCGATCGAAAGGACCTGCTGCCACTCAACCCGAGCCAGTTGGCGCCGAAGAAACTGAATCTCGGCGACTCCCGGCTGGCCATGTACGCCGCCCATCCGCGGCTCGATCTGTTCGTCGATGCCAATAGTCCGCACCCGGCCGAAAAATTCGGCTGCACCACCTGCCACAGCGGCCAAGGCAGCGCGACGACCTTTGTGGACGCCTCGCACACTCCCAACGACACGCTCGCCGAGAATCGCTGGCGCCAGGATCACCATTGGCACTCGATCCACTTTTGGGACTTCCCGATGAACCCGCAGCGGTTCACGGAATCGTCCTGCCTCAAGTGCCACCACCAGGTGTACGACCTGGTGCGCGACGGCTCACAAATCGAGGCGCCGACGCTCGTCAAGGGCTTCAACCTGGTCCGCGAACTCGGCTGCTTCGGCTGCCACGAAATCGCCGGCATGAAGAGCGGGCGCTGGGTCGGTCCCGACCTGCGGCTCGAACCAGATCCGCCGCTGGAATCGCTGAGTCCCGAAGAGCGGCTGAAAAAGCTGTCCGACCCGGCAAACCCGCCGGGAACATATCGGAAAGTCGGGCCGAGCCTCATGCGCGTCGCTGAGAAGACGAACGAGTCCTGGGCTCGCCAATGGGTCAAGGCCCCGCGTGAATTCCGCCCCGACACGCGCATGCCGCATTACTACCTTCAGGTCAACAATCAGCCCAGCACGCTGCCGGACGACCAGAAGAAGTTTCCGGATGCGGAAATCAACGCGATCGTGCACTATCTGTTTGCTCAAAGCCGCCAGCATTTGCAGGAGATCCAGGACCGGTCCAAGGACGGTCCGGACGTGATCGCGGCCGATCAAGCCGCTCTCGAGGAACTTCGCACCAAGGCCAACGACTTGTCGCTGCCGGAACCGGACCGCCGATCGGCCGCGGAGAAATTGGCGCAGGTTCAGGCTCGCATCGCGGCGCGATCGCAGCCGTTGCCCGCCGCCATGGCACTCGCGCTGCCGGCTCCGCCAGCGACCGACGCGGGCAAGACGGAGCAGCAGGAGCGCGGACGCCACCTCTTTTCGACTCGCGGCTGCATGGCGTGCCACCAGCACGACGCCGTGAGCACGGACCTGAAACCCGACGGGCGGCCTCCCCTGCCCGCCATTCACGGCGATTCCAATTTCGGGCCGAATCTCAGCCGGCTGGTCGCCAAGCTCGGCACGAAGCCGAACGAACCGCAGTCGGCACGCGCCTGGTTGGTCCAGTGGCTCCTGGACCCTCGAATTCACAGCCCGCGGACCTTGATGCCATCGACGCAACTGACGCTGACGGAAGCCGACGACATCGCGGCGTGGCTGTTGGCCCAATCGGCTGCCTGGGACGGTGTGCCCATCGAAGCGGCGGAACGGGAAACCTTGAAGTCGCTGGCGCGCGTCTACCTCCAAAAGAGCTTGACGAATGCCCAACTTCGCACAGTGCTCGATGAAGAGCGTGGTTTCACCCCGGAGCAACTGGCGGGCAAGCCTCTCGATGCCGACGAACGCTGGCTGGCCGGCCCGCTCGACGACGAAAAGCTGAAGATGTTTGTGGGTCGGAAAGCGATTGCGAATCTTGGTTGTTTCGGGTGTCACTCCATCCCGGGATTTGAGAACGCCAAGCCGATTGGAACCGGGTTGAATGATTGGGGCAAGAAGGACGCCGATCGCCTGGCGTTTGAAGATGCCGAGACATTCGTCCGCAATCACTTCCACGTGGTGGACGTGCGGCGGCCGCTCACGGAAGCGGAGAAAAAAGCGGGCGCAACCGGCTGGGAGATCAAGGACGGCAAGAAGCCCTATGAGCGGTTCTACGCCGACCGGATTGATCACCGCCATTATTCGCGCGAGGGATTCCTGCATCTGAAACTGCAAGAGCCGCGCAGCTATGATTACAATCGCATCCGCACGTGGGACGAACGCGCCCGCATGCCGCAGTTCAAGTTCGCGCGAGTGGCGAAACGGCCCAACGAGAGCGACGAAGATTACGTGCTGCGAGCCGAGCGCGAAGAAGCCGAGGCTCGGGAAGCGGTGATGACCTTTGTGCTCGGGCTCGTCGCCGAGCCGGTCCCGCCGAAGTACGTTTACACTCCGACCGGCGATCGCGCGGCGGAGATCAAGGGCCACGCCGTCCTTGAAAAATTCAACTGTGCCGGCTGCCATCTGGTCCGGCCGGGAACGGTCGATCTGCTCATCACCAAGGACAAGTTCGTCGAACGGGAGGAAGAGCGTGATGGGCATAAGGTTCCCATTCGCACGTCGTTCCGCGACGCTGTGCTGACGCGGCTGGAAAACCGCTACCAATCGTACAAGTCGAGTGAGAGCGAGTACGCGGCCGACTTCCGATTCCCGAATCACAATGCGTGGGCGGGACAGCTAACGAAACTCAACGGGCGATTGCGTCTCCACGGGCTGACGCGGCCGGAAGGCGCGTTCGTCGCCGATGAGGACGCCAGCGAGTTCGATCCAAATGGGCCGTTCCTTCTCTTCCGTCTGATCGAAGCGCTGCGATTCCACTCTCCACAGGGTGAGACTCGCGACTTGCCCGCCGCAACCGACGTCGTCGTGCCGCGCGCGGCAATTGCAAAGATGACGCCGGCGTTCGGTGGCAGCTTCGCGGACAACTTGGCGCGCTATCTCCAAGGGCGCGATGCGCAAACCTACGGCGGACCGCAGAACGCCAAATACTCCTTCGCCGCGGCGCCGCCGGCGCTGTTCCGCGAAGGCGAGAAGACTCAGCCGGGATGGCTGTATCAGTTCTTGTTGAACCCGTCGGTGATCCGCCCGCTGGCCGTTTTGCGAATGCCGAAATTCAGCCTGTCGGAAGACGAGGCGATGGCGCTGGTCAATTACTTCACGGCGGTGGATCGGCGCACGAACCCCGGCATCGGCCTGACCGGCCCGTACTTGACCGTGCCGGCCCGCGACGATGCTTATCTGATCGCGCGAACTCGGGAATACGTTGAACGCCTGAAGCGAACCAACACGTACGACGGTCGCGTCAAAGCCATGCAGCCGATCTGGGCCCGCATCCTCAAGGATCGCGCCGCCGAGGCAAATGCCAAAGTCGTTGGCTTCAAGGCGATGGTCGACCAACTGAAAAGGAAGAACGAGTCCAGCGAGACGGCCGAGAAGAACCTCGCGGCCGCCGAGCAAGAGGCCGTCCGAATCCGGCAGCAACTCGACGCCGGCGATTTCACCGAATTGCAACGGCAATGGGAAACGCGAGAAGCCTACATTGTCGATGCGTTCAAACTCACGGCGAATCCGAATTTGTGCACCAAGTGCCACCAGGTCGGTACAATTCCGGTGGAACAGGTCCAGGGACCGTCGCTGGCGCTGAGCGCGGAGCGGCTCCGGCCGGAATGGACGCGGTTGTGGATCGCCAACCCCGAGCGGCTCCAGCACTATAAGTCGGTGATGCCCCAGAACTTTCCCGCCAACGTGACTCCCAACCCGTTCGCGGATTCCTTCGTCGGCTCGGAAACCGGATTCGCTGATGAACAGATCCGGGCCATCCGCGATTTTCTCATGGTCTATCCCCAGGTGGCTGAATGGCCGGTCATTCGCATCTTGGCTAACCCGGGGTCAACAGGAGGTCAGTGAACATGCGATTGCTCACCTGTGGACTGGTCCTTACTCTTGCCCTGGCCGGGCCCGCACTGGCTGCGGATTGGGGCACCATCAAGGGCCAAGTCGTCTTCGCCGGTGATCCGCCGAAGATGGACAAGCTCGACATCAACAAGGATCAGGATCACTGCCTGGCCAAGGGCGACATCAAGAGCGAAAAGTGGGTCGTCAACTCTGAGAACAAAGGCGTAAAGAACGTGTTTGTCTGGCTAGTCGCGCCGAGCGGCGGCAAGCCGCCGATCCATCCGGACCTGGCTACCATCAAAGAGAAGACCGTGACGCTCGATCAACCGCAATGCGCGTTCGTGCCGCATTGCCTCGGCATCCGCGAGGGGCAGAAGCTCGAGGTCAAGAACTCCGCACCGATCTCGCATAACGTTTCCTGGTCCGGCGGCCCGGTCAAGAACCCCGGCTCCAACGTCATCCTTCCGCCCGGCGGCCACAAGTTGATCGACCTGAAAGCGGATAAGCAGGCAATTGCCGTCTCGTGCAACATTCACCCCTGGATGAAGGGTTGGATCTGGTGCTTCGACCACCCCTATTTCGCCGTGACCGATGAAAACGGCCACTTTGAGATCAAGAACGCACCCGTCGGAAAGTTCAACATGGTTGTCTGGCAAGAGGATATGGGTTTCAAGGGCGGCAGCGCCGGACGGTCGGGCACGCCCATCGAAATCAAGAAGGGCGACAACGACATCGGCAAGATCGAGATTAAGCCGTAGGCTCGCTCGCTAACCTCAACCGGCGAAGACCGCGGTCTCGCGCTTTGGCGAAGCCGCGGTCTTTCCTTGCTTTCGTGTCAGCGCGGCACGAACGAATTCACGGAACAGCGGGTGTGCCGCCGTCGGCTTGGACTTGAACTCGGGATGGCATTGAACGGCCAGGAACCAAGGATGGTCAGCTAACTCCACGACTTCGACTAGGCCGCCGTCGGGGCTGGTTCCGGAGATCCGGAATCCCGCGCGCTCAAAAGCGCCGCGATAGGCGTTATTGAACTCGTAGCGATGCCGGTGCCGCTCGCTCACCACTTCGGCGCCGTAGGCCTCCCGCGCCCGGCTGCCGGCCGCGAGAAGCTGGTCAAAGGCGCCGAGCCGCATTGTTCCGCCCAATTCGGTCACTTCATGCTGTTCGTCCAGCAGACACACGACAGGGTCGGCACAGTTTCGTTCAAACTCAGTGGAATTCGCCCCGGGCAGATTCAGGACGTTGCGGGCGAATTCGATCACCGCGCACTGGAGGCCAAGGCAGATGCCGAAAAACGGCAGCCGCCGCTCGCGGGCATAGCGGATCGCCTCGAGCTTGCCGGCGATCCCTCGATGCCCGAATCCGCCAGGAACCAGCAAGCCATCCACGCCCTCCAGCACGGTGTCCGCGCCCAGCCGGTCGATTTCTTCCGCCTCAATCTTCTTGGCGTGCACCTGGCAGTGGAGCGCGACCCCGGCGTGCTGCAGCGCCTCGTAGATCGACTTGTAGGCGTCGTGGTGCCGGATGTACTTGCCGACCACGCCGATGGTCACATCATGATGCGGATGCTTGATCCGGTCGAGAATCTGCTTCCAGTCATCGATCTCCAGCGGCTGGGCGGTCAGCCGGAGTTTCTCGACGATCAGTTCATCCAGCCGATTCTGCACGAGCGACAGCGGCACTTCGTAAATGCTGATCGACTTGTCGCGCTCTTCAATGACGGCACGCGGCTCGACGTTGCAGAACTGGGCGATTTTTTCGCACTCCTCTCGCCCCAGTTCGCGCTCGGTCCGGCAGATCAGAATGTCCGGCTGAATGCCGATCTTTCGCAGTTCGCCGACGGAATGCTGCGTCGGCTTGGTCTTCGCTTCTCCCGCCGCCTTCAGGTACGGGACCAGCGTCAGGTGGATGTAGAGGCAGTTTTGCTTGCCGACGTCGAGGGCGAACTGGCGGATCGCTTCGAGAAACGGCATCGCTTCGATATCGCCGACGGTTCCGCCGATCTCGGTGATGATCACATCGACGTCATCCGTGGCGAGCCGGTGCACCGCCGCTTTGATTTCGTTTGTGACGTGGGGAATGACCTGCACGGTTTGTCCGAGATACTCGCCCTTCCGCTCCTTCTGAATGACGGATTGATAGATTTTGCCAGTGGTGTAATTGCAGTCGCGATTGAGCGGGGCGTTAGTGAATCGCTCGTAATGTCCGAGGTCCAAATCGGTTTCGGCGCCGTCGTCGAGAACGTAGACTTCGCCGTGCTGAAACGGGCTCATCGTTCCCGGATCGACATTGATATAAGGATCAAACTTCTGCAACCGGACGCGCAAACCCCGCCGCTCGAGCAACATGCCGATCGAAGCGCTAGTCAGTCCCTTGCCCAGAGAACTCACCACGCCGCCGGTGACAAAGATGTGCTTGGCCATGGAACGTGCTGGTCCTCCCCCCGCCGGTGGCACGCGGCCACGCCGCTCCGGTCTCCGTCCCGCCTCCCGGTCAACGTCACTCTATCGGGTTGCCGCGGCGCGACCAATTCGAATTGCGTCAGGCCGCCGCCGCGCGTGGGCGCGGTACACCCACGGACCGTGCGAATCGCAAGTAATCGTCAAAAGTATCGACGCCCCGAGACGCCCGTGCCACGACGCCGACGGCAAAGCTCCAGCCGTGCTCGAGGGCCCTGAGCTGCTCGAGTTTTTCAAGGTTTTCCAGCGGCGATGGCGGCAGCTGCGCGATCGCCAGCAAATCCTCGCGCCGGTAGCCGTAAATGCCGATGTGTTGCAAAAACGGTGACGGGCGCCGGCTCAGGTCGGGCTCGCCGTCCCGCACCATCGGAATCGGGCTGCGGCTGAAGTAAAGCGCCCGTCCGGATGGATCGCAAGTTACTTTCACGCAGTGCGGGCTTTGATAGTCGTCGATCGACGTAATCGGAGCGGCCAACGTCGCAACGCAACCATCGGGCGACGTCGACAGGACGTCCACGAGACGATCAATGTCAGCCGGATCGATCTCCGGCTCGTCGCCTTGAAGATTGACGTAAACATCCGCATCAACGCGGCGGGCGACTTCCGCGACGCGATCCGTTCCGGAACGATGCATCCGGCTGGTCATGATCGACTGGCCGCCAAACGACGCCACTGCCGCCGCGATTCGCGAGTCGTCCGTGGCGACGAGCACCCCATCGGCGCAACGCGCTTGCCGGGCGCGCTCCACGACGTGCTGGATCAGGTATTTGCCGGTGCTGCGCAACAACGGCTTGCCCGGCAGCCGGCTAGACGCATATCGCGCGGGAACAACAATCAGCGTGCGCATCGGAACCTCCCTGTTCTAATGAGATGTGCGGGCGCTGTCATTAGACCCCGACGGCCGGCGCCTGGCAAGTCCCAATGGCGTTGGAAATCACCGATTCGTCGGTCCGGTGATCTCGGCCAGCCGCCGTTGAAGGACCCGGTGCGCCGCGGTTCGGCCGCGAGAAAGGGCCAATGCCTGGCCCAGCGTCAATCGTGGATCGGGGAACGGCAGGCGCGACAGGGCGGTCGACAGGTCGATTTCGAGGCGGTAGCGTCCCTGCGTCGCCGTCACGTCGATACCGAGTTCTCGCAGCAAACCGAGATCGCGATAGAAGCTGCGCTGGTTGACACCGAGCCGCCGCAGCAGCGCGGTTCGAGGGAGCGGCTTCTCCGCCAATCGAGAAACGATGCGGAACAGCCGGCCAACGCGCTCGGCTGTGAACGAGTGCACGTCGGACGGTGACGAGCGGGTTGCCATGGCGAATGCGCCTCTCCACCCCGATCGGCCGAGATCGGTTTCCCCATTTTACGGCCGAGCCCCGGCTCGGATGCACGGAAACTTGAGGGTCGGTCGACGAATTCGCCACGATCGGCGGCCGTGACTTTGCCGGATACAGCGACCGTTCGGAGCGCGCGGCCGACCGTTCGCCGCAATTCCCCCGGGGCCGGCAAAGCGGCTCCGTGCGCCCGACCGATGCTTGTTGCACTGCCCGGCTCTTCACCGCCGCGCCCAAAGGGTTTGCCATGCACCCGGAAGTCAACGTGCTCGCTCTGATCAAGGGACAGGATCGATACGTATTCGTCTACGACGACGAGAGCCACGAGCAGACGATCGATGCGATTCGCGATCATGCCGCCGACCCCGAATTGAATCTGTCGTGGTTCGACGCCTCGGTTCTCATCCGCAAAGCGAGGGAACAGGTGCGGGTGCGCCGGCTGATTCCCGCGGCGCCGCCTCGGTCCTGAGGCCCGGCCTGCTGCCATGCATGAACATCTCACCGAGTTCCTTCGGCATCTGGCGCTGGAACGCCATGCGTCTCCGCATACCGTCAAGTCGTACCGGGAAGATCTCACTCTGGCGATCGAGCGATTTGCGTCGCCGGAATGCGGCGCCGTGACAACGCCGGCCCGGCTGACCCCCCGCAGCGTGCGCGCGTACCTTGCCTGGCTGACGCAGCAGGGCTACGCGCGGGCCACGGTCGCGCGGCGGCTCGCGGCGGTCCGGACCTGGTGCCGCTTCCTCTGCCAGCGTGGCGTGCTCGAGCGCAATCCCGCCGACGGTTTGCGCGGCCCGCGCCAGGAACGCAAACTGCCGCACTTCCTCCCCGCCCGGTCCGTCGAAACGCTTCTCGAAACGCCGCCGGACACGCCCTTGGGCGTCCGCGATCGGGCCATGCTCGAGACGCTCTACTCGGCCGGTCTCCGCGTCAGCGAGTTGGTCGGCCTGAATCTCGCCGACGTGAATCTTGACGACGGTCTGCTCACGATCCGCGGCAAAGGCAAGCGTGAGCGCCTGGCCGTAATCGGTTCCGCCGCGAAATCGGCGCTGGCGACCTGGCTTGATGAACGACGGGCGTTGGTCGGCCAGCGAGTCGAATCCGCGCTGTTTCTCAATCGATTCGGGAAGCGCATCACAGCGCGGTCATTCGCGCGGCTTTTGGACAAGTACAAACTGCAAGCCGGAGTGGACTCGCGCAGCAGCCCCCACACGCTGCGGCACAGCTTTGCCACGCACCTGCTCGACGCCGGCGCCGACATCCGAAGCGTGCAGGAGTTGCTCGGCCATCGCAGTCTCGGCACGACGCAGATCTACACCCACGTGACGACGACGCGGTTGACCGACGCCTATGCAAAGGCCCATCCTCGAGCCCGGTCGACGGGCCGAAAGTCCAACGCCACATAACAAGCGGTCGACGCGAACTACTGGGATTTCATGGCGATGCGCGCCACGACCGCATCGTGAATTCGGCCGTTGCTGGCTATCATTCCGCCGAACTGCCGCGGGTCGTCGCGGCCGAAGCGCAAAGCCTGACCCTCGGCCGTTGTCACTCGGCCGCCGGCTTCGACAACCAGCGCATGCCCCGCGGCGATGTCCCAATCATTCATGACGGAGTAGTCGCAGACGTAAACATCCGCCTCACCGCGCGCGACTCGAGCCAGCTTGACGCCGGCGGAATAGGTCTCGACGACGCGCCGGGGCGTCAGCCGTTGGACGGCCGGAGTTGGTCCGCGGCCGGGTTTGGAATGGCTTTGGATCAGCGTGAGGTTGGCCAGAGAGTCGGTACTGGAGACGGACACACGTCGGGGTTCGGCCGCAGCGTCCCGGGCCCAGCAGCCGCCGCCGCGGCAGGCGTAAGTCGTGCGCTGCAGCGCCGGCTCATCGACGACTCCCAGCACCGCGTCGCCGTCCACCGCCAGCGCGATCATCACGGAAAACTCGCCGTTCTTTTGCGCGAATCCGCGGGTCCCGTCGATCGGGTCGATGATCCACATGCGCGGACCTTCGCGCCGGCGCCGCGTCAGCGCCGGCGTCGATTCCTCGGCCCGAACGGCGTCGTCCGGCCAATCGACTTGCAGCGATTCGATGATGGCGTCCTGCGCGGCGCGATCGGCCTCCGTCGTGATCGATGCCGGAGCATCGGTGACGGGCTCCCAGGCCGCATAGTGCGACAAGATCACTGTTCGCGCCCGCGCCGCGGCACGGAGCGCCGACGCCAATTCCGATTCCCAAGACATGTTTCAGACTGTATCGGCAAACTCGTTGAATTCCAGATAGTGCAAGTGCCGGTACAGTTCATTGCTGGCCACCAATTCGCGGTGGTCGCCGACGGCTTCGATTCGGCCCTGATGGATCAGATACAGTCGCTCGCAGGACCGAATCGTGGAAATTCGGTGCGGCAGGAGCAAGACGGTCTTGCCGGGCAAGACTCGATCGAAGGTGTCGTCGATCAAATCCTTGGTGTCGTCGTCGAGGGGCTCGATCGGCTCCTCGATGACGAACATGGCGGGATCGCGAAGGATGGCCCGGGCCAAGGCGATGCGAAATCGCTCGCCGGGACGCAGCGACGCGCCGAGTTCGCCGATCGGCGTTTCATAACCGTACGGCAGTCGCTGGATGAACTGATGAGCGTGCGCGATCTTCGCCGCTTCAATGATCTGCGGCATGGTGTACGACGCATCGCCGCAGCCGATGTTGTTGGCGACCGTATCGCTGAAGACCAGATCGGATTGCAAGACCAGACTGACCTGGCTCCGCAGCGATTCGAGCGTCAGCCCCTTCAGGTTCTTGCCGTTGATGGCAATTTCGCCGTCGGTCGGATCAAAGATGCGCGCGAGCAGATAGACGATCGCGTGCTTCTCGGCCTCATCGGAACCGATCAGTCCGACGCGTTCGCCGGCGCCGATGGCGAGCGACACGTCATCGAGCAGCAGCCGTCCGGTCTCCGGTTCGCGCAACGAGACGTTGCGAAACTCGACACCATCATCGATCCCGTCGAGGAAGTCGGCGCCGACAGCCTGGCCGAGTTCCGCGGGCCGATCCAGGAACTCATAGATCAGGACGGCGGCATCGCGCCCGGATTTCACATTCTGCCGATGCTTCAGCCACTGGCGCGTCGGCCAGGCAAGGCAAATGACCGTGGCCGCCAACACCATCACTTGCGACGTGCCGAGTCCGCCGCTCATCACGAGCAAACCCGCCAGGTACAGCAACACGGCCGCGGCCGCCAGCCCGAGGAACCAGACCAGCGGACGGAACCAGGCCTCGACTCGAATACGCCGCGATCGCGCTGCGACGTACTCCGCAAGCTGCCGTTCCACCCGTGCCTGGTTGAAGAGTTCCATCACGTAACATTTGGCCAGACGCAGCATGCCCATGCTCTCGTGCAGCAGTTCCATGCGAGCGGCGGCCCGCCGATCCGCTCGTCGCACCCGCCGCCGGAAGCTCGATGCCAAGTGATCGCCCACCAGCGCGACGATCAGCGCCATCAGGACAAATGCCAGCCCCAGCCAGAAATGAATCGCCAAGGCGAACGCCAGGAGAACGATCACCTCGAGCGGCCCGAAGAATTGCGAAGTGAGTTTTTCGCGCACGGCGTCGGCGACGGCGTCCACGGATCGATGGAATAGAAGTGCGGCGCGGTTTCGGTCGGGGCTTTCCATCGCCAGCGTCCCGAGACGAAACGTGTGATGATAAATGGCCCGCCGCAGGCGCACGCTAACGGCAAGTCCCGCCGCAGCGGCCGCGGCGGTGCCAATCTGCATCAAAGTGGCTCGAATGATTCCGACCACCAGCGCCAAACACAAGAGGCCCGTCAGATATCGGGCGTTCGGCACGCCGGATTCGCCTGGGCGCCACGACCATGGGTTCCACGCGGCCAGCCAGCCGAAGAGTCCATCGATTCGCTGAGGAAACGCCCGCACAACCAGGCTCAGGGATCCGAGCGCCGGCATACCGGGCGTGACCGACGGATCGGTGGTTCGAGCGAGCCGGGCATAGACGTCGGCGGCGTCGGAGCTCACGCGCCGCCGGAGGAGATCCTCGACAAAACCACGCCACAGCCATTCGCGCTCGTCAGGTCCGAGCTTCTCGAACGGTTGCGACACGGCGGCCCGGGCGGCCGCATCCCGTCCGATCCGCTGCAAGGCCGCGTCGCGCTCGTCCCCAGTGAATTGGTCCAATCCGCTGATGAACGCGCTGCGCTGCCAGGTCTCCAGTTCCGCAAAGGACGGGATCCGCCCCCGAGAGATGAGCAGATCGATCAGCAAGGCGAGCATGGCCATCAGGGCCGCCGTCAAGAGCGCCGCGCCGATGGCGCAGAGCCGCGCCGTCCAGACGAGCTTGCCGTGATTATCGAGGAGGGCCCAGGCCCGGTCGAATGCGGATGGCGCCGCCATGATTCGAACTCCCCTCATTTGCCGCAGCGCCGGCAGCCGCTGTCTCCAAGGTCCGGCGCTGACATGGCACTGTCATGGTACCAGCGGCTCGGCGGATGTGTCAGCGCCGCGAATCAGAATGGAATTGACGTGGCGACCGCCAGCGAACGTTCAGGCGAGATCGCGATCTTCGAACAGGATCAGACCAAACAGCAGCGCAATGGCGGTGTACATCACCGCATACAGATTGACGGATCCGACGTAGACGGCGAATGCGCGCGCGTCGAGCACGGACTCTCGGATCACCGCCGGGCTGTTGCTGAAAAACTGCAACGACGGCACGATCTTATCCATGAGTTGGGCCAGGAAGTTCGCAAGATTGGTGGCGATGTTCGGCGTCGTCTGGCGGAGCTTTTCCGTGACTTCGACCAGCGGCGACGATAGGTTGCCCAGGAAAAACAGCATCAGGCAAATCACGAGATTCACGACCATCGGCAAACGCGTCGCCAACGACGCGGCGACGGCGGTCAGGATCATCACCTGGCCGAATCCAAGCGCCAGGCACAGGCCGTTGGCGGCGGTCGCGCCCAGCCAGTTGCCCGTGCCGCGCAGGAGCGCCTGTCCTTCCGCTCCGACGCCGAGCCGCTGGGTGATCGGCGCGACGACCGCTTCCAGTTGCGCGACCAGCGTGTCGTCCGGTTCCTCGAGACGATCGAAGTACGGCTTGATTGCGAGAGTCACATTCACGGCGATGCCGAGCAGCAGCGTCATCAGCAGGCCGGCCATGAGGATTCCGAAAAACTTTCCCAGGAGGAATTGCCGCCGCGTGACCGGCTTCGACATCAAGGTCACGGCGGTGCGACCCTCGATCTCCTCGTGAACCGAGATGCTGGCTGCCAGAACGCAAAAGAGCACGGCCGCCAGCATGGCCATGTCCAGCGACAGTTGCTTCATCATCTTGTAGTCGTCGCCGAACGTGAAGTACGGGATGACCATCGAGACGAACATCAGCAGAACCGTGCTGACAAGCAGCAACCAGAACATCGGCTGGCGATAGCCTTCCCGAAAGGCGGCCAGGGCGACGGTGCCACCGCGCGGCCAAACCCAGAGCACCAATCCGATCAAGAGAAGCGGGATATCGACTGCCAATTGGAGTTGCAGGATCGCGCCGTAGATCCGGCCGTAAAACTCCAGGACGGTCGGATCGTTCTTGTAGTTCATGAACCAGGCGAGGAACACGGCGGCAAATGCGGCGAATCCGAGCGCCGCCAGGAGCGTTGCCGGCTTGCGAAGGACTGAGCGTACGCCTTCGGAATCGACCGCGACGAGCCATGGAAGAGCGGCGAGGACTTGAATCGCGACGAGAATGGCGCCGGACGTCAGCAATTCCGACCACGAAGAAGCGACGGCTAACATCGAAGGCTCATGTAGCGCGAGTCAGGATCCGCCCTTGTCGCCAGTACGCTGCGGGGCGCCGCCCAGTTCGTGGCGATAATTGGGCACAGCGCCCCACCGCAACTTGTCGTGCAAGGTACGGAAGTAGCTCATCCCCGGTGCTTTCACCAATTGGAAAGCGACGGGAGCCCTCCGGATGATGATCCGGCTGGCCGTCGTCAGCTCCACTAGTTCCTGACCATCCACGTTCAGCCAGGCGCTGACGGCTCGTGCCAGACGGATGGTGTACACCTTGTCCGCCGAATCGACCAGTGGGCGGGCCGTCAGCGAATGGGGGCTGATGGCCGTGATGACAAACGCTTGCAGCTCCTGACCGAGGATCGGTCCGCCGGCCGCGAGATTGTGGGCCGTCGAGCCGACCGGCGTGCTGACGATCAGGCCATCCGCGCTTTGATGCAGTGCCGGCTCGCCGTCTACGTCCACTTCGTACTCGATCATGCGAAACGGCGGACCGGAATCGATCACGGCGTCGTTCAACCCCAGCATGGTTCGCGAACCATGCGGACCGATGACGGTGCATTCGAACATCAGGTGCGACGTCACACGAAATTCGCCGGCGACGATTCGCGGCAATTGCTCCGCGATCGCGTCCAGACTCATATCGGCGAGGAAGCCGAGTTTGCCGAGATTGATTCCGAGGACGGGAACTTGGTGATAGCCCATCTGCCGCGCGGCACGGAGAATGGCGCCATCGCCGCCGAGGACCAGCGCGACGTCGGCCGAAGTTCGGCTGAGATCGGCGGTCCGATCCAGATCGAACACAGTGATCTCGCCCAGTGTGCGCAGAAAGGGGACGAGGCGCTCGGCTTCGGCGCGGACTCCAGGTTTGTCCGGGTTTCCGAGGACGTAAAAGCGCATCGCAAGGCCCGCAGGGCTGGAACCGTGGCGCTCAACCGCAGGCGGCCGCTTCGCAACTCGGATCCTTGCGTCCCAGTGCATTGCGAACCGCGGCGCAGAGCCCGGCCACGTCCAGGTGCAGGCTCGCCAGCAACTCCGAGCGCTCGCCGTGCTCAATGAATCGATCTGGAATCCCGAGCCGCAGTAGGCCGCGAGCGTCCACGCCGGCGGCATTGGCCGTCTCGAGAACCGCCGAGCCAAATCCGCCTTCCAGCGTACCTTCCTCGACCGTGACGACGAGCGGGGTCTGCTCGATGGCTCGGAGGATCGTTTCGCGATCGAGCGGCTTGCAGAACCGGGCGTTGATGACGCCCACGCTCAGACCTTCAGCTCGGAGCCGTTCCGCCGCTTTCACGCAATTGGTCAACAGCGTGCCGTAGGCGATGAAGCAGACGTCCTCGCCCCATTCGAGGATCTCGGCGCGTCCGAGTTCGAGCGGCTGAACCGATCGTTCCACGAGTTCCAGGTTGGCTTTCGGGTACCGAATGGCCGTCGGCGAACTCTGCTCCATCGCAAATCGCAACATCGGCGCGACGTCGGCTTCGTCGCCCGGGGCCATGAGCACCATGTTCGGGAACAGGCGCATGTATGGAATATCGAACGTGCCGTGGTGCGTGGGGCCGTCCGGACCCGTCAGGCCGGCGCGATCCATCGTGAACACCACCGGCAGGTTTTGCAGCGCCACTTCCTGGAAAATCTGGTCGAACGAGCGCTGCAAGAACGTGGAGTAAATGTCAACAATCGGCCGCATGCCCGCCTTGGCCATCCCGGCGGCGAATGCGACGGCGTGCGACTCACAAATGCCGACGTCGAAAAAGCGGTCCGGGAATGCCTCGCGAACGCGCTCGAGCTTGTTGCCCTGGCACATGGCCGCGGTGAGCACGGCCGCCTTCGGCTCATCGCGCAGCAGTTCGAAGATCGTGTTGCTCACCGCGTCGGTGTAGGCTTGCGCTCCGCCGCGCTTGAGCGACAAGATCGTCCGCTCGGGGCCGACTTTCTCGAATACCGGCGGCGTGTGATAGGTCACCGGATCGGCACAGGCTTGCGGGACGCCCTGGCCTTTGACCGTCAGCACGTGGAGCAGCACCGGCCCGTCTTGATCCTTGAGGTCGCGCAGCCAGCGGCGCAGCGTCGGCAGGTCGTGCCCGTCGATCGGACCGAAGTAGCGGAAGCCGAGATCCTCGAACAGCATTCCGCCGGACATCATCGCCTTCAGTCCGTCTCGGATCTGCTCGAGCTTGCCTTTTGCCCGCCCGCCCACGACCGGCACTCGATCCAGGAAGCGCGAAATCTGTTTCTTGCTGTCCTGATAGAAATGGGTCATCCGCCACTTGTCCAGGGCGTGGGCCAACGCCCCGGTTCGCGGGCAGATCGACATCTTGTTGTCGTTGAGAATGACGAGAAGTTTCTTTTTCAGCCCGCCGGCGTTGTTCATCGCTTCAAAGACGATGCCCGACGGCAGCGCTCCGTCGCCGATGACCGCGACGGCATGGCGATCCGGCTCGCCCATGAGTTCATCGCCGACCTTGACGCCCAGCATCGTCGAGACCGAGCAGCCCGCGTGGCCGGTCATGAATAGATCGAAGTCCGACTCCTTCGGATTCGGGTATCCCATCAGTCCGCCGCGGGTGCGGATCGTGTCGAACTCGGCGTGCCGGCCCGTGATCAGCTTGTGCGGATAAATCTGATGCCCGGTGTCCCAGATCAGGCGATCGCGGCGAAAGTCGAAGGTCAGGTGGAGCGCCAGGCACAGCTCGACCACGCCGAGGTTGGAGGCGAAGTGTGCCGGACGGAGGCTCAACACCCGAACCAGTTCATCGCGCATCTCGCGCGCCAGTTCGGTCAGTTGCTCGTCGGAGAATTGGTGTAGGTCGGCCGGCGATTGGACACGAGTCAACAGACTGGTCATCCCGTTCCCTCCGTTGAACCCCGAACCGGCCCCTCATGAGCCGGGCCTGCGATCAGATTATAGTACAAAGCCCCGCGTTGCGTCACTGCCGACGCTCCAGGAGATAACCGGCGAGAGTCGCGAGCGGTTCACCGGCTCGATCCAGGGCCGCGGCCGCCGCCTGGGCGTCCCGCACGGCCGCGGCCGCCCGCCGCCGGGCTTCCTCCAGGCCCAGCAGGCCCGGATATGTCAGTTTCCCTCGGCCGGCGTCCTTGCCGACGCGCTTGCCGACCTCGCCGCTGGTCCCCTCCACGTCGAGAAGATCGTCGGTGATTTGAAAGGCGAGTCCAAAGGCGCCGCCGTAGCGATCGAGAGCATTCAGCACCACCGGCAACGGATCGGTGTCGCCGGCGCCCGTCGCGGTCCACGCGCCCATGCGCAGGCAGGCTCGGAACAGCGCCCCTGTCTTTCGCTCGTGAATGCCTTGCAGGTCGTCCGCGGTGGCTGCGGCGCGATGCTCCCAGGCGAGATCCTCCGCCTGGCCGCCGACCATGCCGGCCGCGCCGGCGCCGCGCGCGAGCTCCCGGGCACACGCGGCCGCGACCCGCGGCGGCAACCCTTCGGCCAGCACCTGGAACGCGCCCGTCAACAGCGCGTCTCCGGCGAGAATGGCGGTCGCTTCGCCAAATTCCTTATGGCACGTCGGCCGACCGCGCCGCAAATCGTCGTCATCCATCGCGGGCAGGTCATCGTGGATGAGCGAGTAGGTGTGGACCATTTCGACCGCGATCGCGGCTGGCATGGCCGAGTTCACGTTGCCGCCCGCCGCTTCCGCAGCCAGCAGGACGAGAATCGGCCGCAGCCGCTTTCCCGGCGCGAGCAGGCTGTGGGCCATCGCCGCCTGCACTCGCGCCGGACCGCCGAGGCTGCCGAGCGCGTGCGGCAATTCCGCGTTCACCCGCGCCGCCAGATCACGCAGTAGCGTCTCGATGGCGTTCGCCACGGCTCGCCTCACAGGTCAACGCAGCAGCCTCGCGCTCGTACCGTGCCATCGCTCGATGCATGAAGTTGCGGCACGACCGATTCGCGTTCATCCGTTTTCATCAGTGGATTCGGTCGAGAATGGCTCCGTCACCGGCAGTCCCGAATCGTCGAGTCCCGCCAGTTTCATGACCCGCTGCTCGGCCCGCGCGAGCATCGCCTGGCACGACTTCAGCAAGCCGATGCCCTTCTCGTAACGCTGGATTGCCGTGTCGAGATCGGTCTTGCCGTCCTCAAGCTCCCGGACGATCGCCTCGAGTTCCGCGAGGCTTTGCTCGAAACTGCGCTCTCCCGTCGCTGGCTCATTCATTGGAACTCCCCATCCCGCGATCGGCATTCAGAGACTCAACCCGGCTGGTCAACCGGCCGCGAGCCAGCACTGTTTCGATTGCTTCACCGGCGGTCACGTCGCCAGCGTCGCGCAACACTCGGCCGCGAACCAGAGTTAAACTATAGCCGCGGGACAGCACATTCATCGGGCTCAGGGCGGCCAGGTGCGACGCCAGCGAGGCGACGCGTGTGCGGTTTCGGTCGAGAGCCTGCCGGATGCTGTTCGAGGCTCGAGCGTGCAGTGTCTCAAGTCGTTCACGGAGCATTCGCACGAGTTCGAGCGGCCGGCGGCGCTTCAAACGCTCCGCCAGTTCGTCGAGCCGCTGGCCGAGCGTCTGCACACGCTCGAGCGGGTAGCGGAACGGCCGGCGCCCCGCGAGATTCTCCAGCCGCTGCCGCGCCGCCTCCACTCGGCGCAGGAGCGACGTTCGCATGCGCGACGACGTGGATTCGACCTGCCGCATCTGTTCCATTCGATCCGGCGTCGCCTTGACGGCCGCATCGGTCGGGGTCAGCGCGCGGAGGTCCGCCACAAGATCGGAAATCGTCAGATCGGTTTCGTGGCCGACGCCGCTGATGATTGGAATGGTTGAGAAAAAAATAGCGTCGGCGACCGCCCGCTCGTTGAACGCCCAGAGGTCCTCGAGGCTGCCGCCGCCTCGGCCGACGATCAGCACGTCGAACCGCATGCGCCCGGCGGCGTGCAGCCGATTCAGCAGGCCGATCGCGGCGGCGATTTCCTCGGCGGCGCCAGATCCCTGCACGCGCACCGGCGCGATCACAACCTCGGCGACGGGCCAGCGCCGGCGAAGCGTGACGATGATGTCGCGGACGGCGGCGCCGGCCGGGCTGGTGACCACGCCGATTCGCTGCGGCGACGCCGGGATCGGGCGCTTGCGCGCCGGATCAAAATAGCCGTGAACAAACAACTCCTCCTTGAGCCGGCGAAACGCGGCGTCGAGTGCGCCGGCGCCCTCCGCCACCATCCGATCGACATAAAGCTGATACCGACCCTGCGGCTCGTAGACGCTGATCCGTCCCCAGGCAACAACGTGCATTCCGTCGTGCGGCTCGAACCGCAACCGCATGGCGTTGCTGCGCCAGACGATGGCCGGAAGCACGGTGCTCTCGTCCTTGAGCGAGAAAAACAAATGCCCGGATGGCCAGGTGCGCAAGCCCGAGATTTCGCCTTCCACGCAAACCGACGAAAAAGAATCGTCGAGCACCGCCTTGACCTGGGCCGTGACTTCGCTGACCGTCAACGGTCGATCAAACGGAAGCTCACCGGGGGAAGCCATGGTCTCAGGCGAGGGGTGAATACTTGAGGCCGAACGTATCGGCCACGGCCGCGTTTGTCACCTGTCCTTCGTGGATGTTGACGCCCTGGGCCAAGGCCTCGTTCGCCTGGACCGCGCGAGCAAAGCCGCCTTTCGCCAATTGCAATGCGTATGGCATCGTGACGTTGGTCAATGCGTACGTGCTCGTCCGACCGACGGCGCCCGGCATGTTGGCGACGCAGTAATGCACGATGTCATCCACGATGTAGGTTGGCTGGCTGTGGGTGGTTGGCCGGGCGGTTTCGACGCATCCCCCCTGGTCGATGGCCACGTCGATGATGACCGCCCGTGGCTTCATGAGCTTGAGATCGTCGCGGCGGATGAGGCTGGGAGCGCGGGCGCCGGGGATCAAGACGGCGCCAATAACGAGATCGGCCTTGCGCAGGCAATCGAGAATGTTGTGCCGGTCGCTGAACAGCGTGGTGACGTTCGGCGGCATGACGTCATCGAGGTAGCGGAGCCGATCGAGGTTGATGTCGAGAACATCGACGCTGGCGCCGAGTCCGGCGGCCAGTTTGGCGGCGTTGGCGCCGACGACGCCGCCGCCGAGAACGACGACGTTGGCCGGCGCCACGCCAGGCACGCCGGCCAAAAGAATCCCGCGACCCTGATACGGGCGCTCGAGGAACTTCGCGCCTTGCTGGACGCTCATTCGGCCGGCGACCTCGCTCATCGGCGTCAGCAGCGGCAGATGGCCTCGTGCATCGCGAATCGTCTCGTAAGCGATCGCCGTCGCGCCCGATTTCATCACGGCCCGAGTCAATTCTTCGCTGGCCGCGAAGTGAAAGTACGTGAAGATGATCTGGCCCCGGCGCATGTGCGGCCATTCGTCCGGCAAGGGTTCCTTGACCTTGACGATCATGTCGCTGCGCTGCCAGATTGCCGCGGCCGAATGGACGATCTCGGCGCCGCATTCGGTGTACTGCTCGTCGCCGATGCCGCTGCCCTGCCCGGCGCCGGCTTCGATCAAGACGTGGTGCCCCGCGCGCGAGAGTTCCTCGACGCCCACGGGCGTCATGGCGACGCGATACTCATCCGCTTTAATTTCTTTCGGAACGCCGACGATCATGGCCGAGCCCATCCCGACGTTGTTTTGCCGGGTATTCTCTGACCGCCGGGTCGCATTTCAAGGCAGTAGCACTTCAATCTTGGCCTTGGACCGCAGATCGGCTACCAATTTCTGCCGCATCTCCTCAAACAGACAGTCGCGGACGGCTTCGCGAATCCGCGGGTCGTTGAGCGAGGACGCCTCGCCCGGCCGCCGGTCGACTACGCGGATCAGGTGATAGCCCAGATCCGTCGTGATAACGTCACTGATGACGTTCTTTTCGAGGGCGAACGCCGCGCGGGCAAACGTGTCGTCAACCATGAATTTGCGAGCAATGTAACCGAGATCGCCGCCCTGGGCGGCGCTGGGACACTGCGAATAGCGGGACGCGGCTTCTGGAAAAGTGATACGCCCCTCGAGAATGTCGGCGCGGATCGCGGTCAGCCGCTCCCGCGCGGCGGCGCGCTCCGACTCGGGCGCGCCCGCCGGCACACGGATCACAATGTGCGTCGCCCGGACCATCGCTCGGTCGAAATAGGGCTTGTTCTCCGCATAGTAACGCTGCAAATCCGATTCGCTGACCTTCTGCGCGGCGTACGCGGACCAGCGCAGCATGTCCTCCACTCCCCGGCGAAGCTCCTCGCGCGATTGTTGCGTTTCGCCAAGGTAATCCGCGAGTTGGCGCTTCTGCCGGGCGAGATTCGCCTCCAGGACCGCGATGTGCTTGTCGATCTCCGGGGGTTGGACCGGCGCCGTATTGGCGCGAAGGAATTGTCGAAATACCGCTTCATCGATCAGGACTTGCAGCGCGTCGCGCCGCTGGGACTGCTGCTGCTCCGGAGTTCGCGCGCGAATCAACGGCGGCCGAGCCTTCAGAAACGCATCGACCTGCTCGGTCGTGATTGTCTCGCCGTTGACGACGGCGGCCGGCGCGGGTCGCGATTGGCCGTGAACCCAGCCGGTGATCAGTCCTAGCGCCAATCCGCCGAGTAAACATCTGTACATTGGCTCGTCTCCGATTCCGAGGCGCGCGAAGCTATACCGCCACCCCGGCAACCTGACGAGATCAATTGTCGATCGAAACATAGAATGCCGATATGTCGGCGGTAACGACGAAGTCGCGCGTGGCGCTCCTTGTAGGGCTGCCGCCGCGGCATCTGCTGATCCACGAAATCTACCAGAGCATCCAGGGCGAATCGACGTTCGCTGGATTGCCTTGTGTGTTCGTCCGCACGGCTGTGTGCGATTCTCGCTGCGTCTGGTGCGACACGCCGCATGCGTTCAACCAGGGCGAGCGACTGCCGACGGAACAGGTTCTCAGCCGAGCTTTGGCGTTTGAAATACCCCTGGTCGAGGTCACTGGCGGCGAACCGTTGCTCCAACCCGAAGTTCATCCGCTGATGTCGGCTCTGGCCGATGCCGGGCGGACGGTTCTACTCGAGACGAGTGGAGCGCACGACATCGCTCCAGTCGATCGCCGCGTGCATGTCATTCTCGACCTGAAGTGCCCGGCAAGCGGTGAGTGCGAGCGCAACTTCTGGCCCAACCTCGAGCGACTCAAACCGAACGATCAGGTCAAGTTCGTGGTGGCAAACCGGGCGGATTTCGACTGGGCTCTCCGAGTGACGCGCCGACACGCATTGGCGGAGCGATGTCCGGTTCTGATCTCGCCGGTCTTCGGGTCCGTAGCGCCGACGGACCTGGCGGCTTGGATCCTCGAGTGCCGGCTGCCGGTGCGCCTGCAGTTGCAACTCCACAAGCTGATTTGGGATCCCGCGGCTCGGGGCGTGTGAATTTTCGGGTATTCCGGGCTGGCGGCTCGTGCGCGGCTGGTACAATGCCGCCAACAATGGGTCGGCAGTCGAACACAGCGGAGTGACGACACATGAAGCAAAGCAATCTCTCGCGGCGAGGATTTCTTCAAGCGTCATTGGCGTCGCTCAGTGCCGCGGGCTTGCCGTTGTGGTACGCCCGGCAGGTTCTGGCCGATATCAAGGTCGCGCCCGCCGCCGTCAATCGCGACACGGTGCAGATGGGCATTGTCGGCGTCGGCAGCCCACAGAGCCGCAGCATCGGTGTGTATCACGCATCCAAAGACATCAAGATGATCGAGTGGAAGGCCCTGTGTGACGTTGATGCCCGGCACCTGAAACGCGCTTCTGAGTTTTTCGCCAATGAGGGCCATTCCTGCACCACGCACCGCGACTTCCGGGAACTCAACGACCGCAAAGACATCAACTGCGTCCTGGTCGCCACGCCGGACCACTGGCACGCGCTCGTCGCCATTGACGCCATGCGCAAGGGCAAGGACGTCTATTGCGAGAAGCCGCTGACTCTCACCATTGAGGAAGCCCGCGCCATCGCGCAGGTCTCTCGGGAGACCGGTCGGATCGTTCAGACCGGCAGCCAGCAGCGCACCGAATTCGGCGGAAAGTTCCGCTTGGCGGTGGAATTGGTTCGCAACGGCCGGCTGGGAAAAATCAAGACCATCGAGTGCCGGATCAACAGCAATCCGCAGAGCGGCCCGATCCCGGCCGTCGATCCGCCGGAGGAGCTCGACTGGAACCTGTGGCTGGGGCCGGCGCCGAAAGCGCCCTACCGATTTCTCGAAGCCACCGGATCGGACGGCAGAAAGCGCTTCGCGACCAATGGCCACTACGATTTCCGCTGGTGGTACGAATACTCGGGCGGCAAAATGACGGATTGGGGCGCGCACCACATCGATACCGCTCAGTGGGCGCTGGACATGGACGGAAGCGGTCCGGTCGCCGTCGAGGTCGTCGAGGCCTCACCGCCCTATGCCGGCGGCGATGGCTACAACTGCCACGAGCACTTCAAGGTGAAATACACCTATGAGAACGGGACAGAGATGTTTGTGCTCAGCCGCGGCGGGATGTCGCCGGGCTCGTTGGTGGACAAGGACGGCAAGCCGCCGCGGACGCGCGACGGCCGCGAGCGGACGATCGACGGTTCCGAGAACGGCGTGCTCTTCATCGGTGAGAAGGGCACGCTCTTCGTCAGCCGCGGCGATCTGCTGGCCAGCGACGCCGCGATTCTGACCGAGCCGCTTGGCCCGGACGCGGTGCAGGTCTACCGCTCGCGTCCGACGAATCACATGCAGGACTTCGTTGATGCTGTGCGCTCGCGCGAGCAGCCGATCTGCAGCGCCCGGGTCGGCGCGAGTTCCGTCATCGTCTGCCACGTGGGCGTCATTGCGTTGCGCACGAACAAGAAGCTGAAGTGGGATCCCGTGCGAATGCAGTTCGACGATGCGGAGGCCAATGCGATGATGAGCCGGCCGATGCGCGATCCCTGGAAACTCGACGTGACGCTGACATGATCAGTTCGGATCGCGAGGCCTGGGCCGCGCTGCCCGATCGCGCGTTGCTGGACCAGTGTGAGATAGACCTCTATCGCGCCAGCGGCCCCGGCGGACAGAAGCGCAACAAGACTTCCAGCGCCGTCCGGCTGCGCCACATTCCCAGCGGAGTGACGGTGATTGCCGAGGAGAGCCGATCGCAGGCGGAGAACAAAGCGCGGGCGCTGCGACGGCTGCGGCGCGAGATTCTGCTCGTCGTCCGCGAACCGGTCCGCGACGAGGTCGTTGCGCTCGCGGCGCATCCGCGAGAGGACCGCTATTGGATTGCGGCTGCCCGCGTGCTCGATGCATTGGAAGCGCACCGGGGCCGCGTCAGCGCCGCCGCCGCGGCTCTCGGCACGACGACGGCGCCGCTGGTCGCGTTCCTGCGGTCGCAGATTTCCGTGTGGCGGCGAGTGAACGAACTCCGGCAGCGCCACGGATGCAAGCCGCTGCACGATTGAGGAAGCCGGGCATGCCGCCGCTGGGATTCTCGTGGGTCGATCCTCCGCACCTGGCCGCGATGGCGCGCCCCGTCGATCTGGACGAATTTCAATGGCTGCGCGAGAACGGGGTGCAGCTTTTGATTTCGCTGACCGAGACGCCGCCGCCGCGCCGCCTGCTCGACGACGCGGGGTTGCTCGGCTTGCACGTGCCGGTGCCGGATTTCCACGCGCCGTCTCCGGAGCAAATGGACCAGGTGATCGCCGCCATTCGCCGAGCCCGCGCGCAGGAATTGGGCGTCGGCGTGCACTGCATGGCCGGGCTCGGGCGCACGGGAACCGTGCTCGCGGCTTACTTCGTGGCCGGCGGCGCATCGGCGGCCGAAGCAATTGCTCGCGTCCGGCAGTTGCGGCCGGGATCGATTGAATCGGACGAACAGGAGGCGGCCGTCGTCGCCTTTGAACTGCGTCTGGCATCGCCGCCGACGTCATGATTCCCGTCGTCATCGACCGCCCCTATCGGTTCGTGCCCCCGTACACCGGCGTCTTCTGGGCGCGCCTCGTCACTCGGTTCGTGCCGATCTACTTGCGGCGAAGCTACGGCGTCGAGTCAATCGAGTTTCGCGGCGGCGATCGGCTGGCGGCGGCATTTGTGGCCGGGCACGGCGTCCTGCTGGCGCCGAACCACGCTCGACCATGCGATCCCTTCGTCATCGGACTGCACCCGTCGCGGCTCGGACGGCCGTGTCACTTCGTCGCCGCCTGGCACGTGTTTACAAACCAGAACCGATTTCAAGCCTGGCTGCTCCGCCGCATCGGCGCGTTCAGCCTGCACCGCTGGGGCCTGGATCGCGAATCGCTGAAAGCGTCGATCCAGATACTGGCCGATGCCCGCCGCCCGCTTCTGCTTTTTCCCGAGGGGATGATCACGCGGGCAAATGATCGGCTCGGGCCGCTGTTGGACGGTGCGGCGTTTATCGCGCGCACGGCCGCCCGGCATCGCGCGGAAGCCGACCCGCCGGGTTCCGTCGTCGTGATTCCCGTCGCCGTACGCTATCTGTTCCGCGGCAATCTCGCCGCCAGCGTGGAGCCGGTGCTGACCGACGTCGAGGCGCGATTGAGTTGGCGGCCGCATCCGGAGCGACAAATGCTCGAACGCATCCGAACCATTGCCGAAGGTCTCTTGACCCTGAAAGAGATCGAGTACCTTGGCTCCCCGCGAACCGGGACGCTGGCGGCGCGGATGCAGTCGCTAGTCGACGCGATCCTGCACCCGATGGAGATCGAGCGGCTGGGCGCGGCCGGTTCCGGGCCGGTTGTCGAACGCGTCAAGCGTCTTCGAACCGAGATTCTACCCGAGTTACTGCGCGGCGAGACTGCCCCGGCCGCGCGCGATCGGGCGTGGCGGCAGGTCGCCGATTGCTACCTCGCGCAACAACTGGACTGCTATCCGCCCGATTATCTGGCGCCGCCCACGACGGTGGAGCGCATTCTTGAAACGGTCGAGCGAATCGAGGAAGACCTAACCGACACGGCGCGGGCGCACCGGCCTCTCCATGCGATCGTGCAATTCGACGAGCCGATTCCGGTGGAACCGCAACGGCAACGCGGCGGCGACGAAGCGCTGAAATCCCAGATCGAATCGCGCCTGCGCGCGCTGCTCGCAGAGTCCGCCGGAGAGTGTACGCCGTGGCAGGAAACCTCATCGAACGAGGAGCGCTGAGTGCTTCGGATCGCGCTATCGTCAGTGCCGATCGGAACAGGCTCTCCTCGTCATCACGCCTGATGGGACTACAAGTGCAATAAGGCCCGCGAGGAAGTCCCGTGCGACCATGCCTGAGTGAAGCGACGACCATGACTGCGACGTTCGTCGAGGACGTCGAGGCGTGCGCCGCGGCCGGGTGCGACGCGCTCGAGGTCTGGCTCACGAAGCTCGAACAGCACCTTGAACAATCGTCGCTGGACGCCACGCGCGGCCTGGTGGACGATCGCGGCGTATCGCTCGTCGCCGCGTCGTACCAGGGCGGGCTGCTGCTATCGGAAGGGGCCGCCCGGGCGGCTCATTACGACCATTTTCGACGGCGGCTGCAACTGTGCGACGCTCTGCGCATCCCGACGTTGTTGATCGTCGCCGACTTTGCGGAACGCATGACCTCGGAGAACCTCGATCGCGCCATCGCCTCATTGCGCGAGGCGGCTCGATGGGCGGACGGGTTCGGCGTCCGGCTGGCACTGGAATTTCGGGCGACGGATACGTTTTGCTCCAATCTTGAAACGGCCGTCAGAATCGTGGACGCCTGCGGCGAGCCCAATGTCGGCGTCAACTGGGACGCATTTCATTTCTTCAAAGGCTCCAGTAAGACGGAGGATCTCGAACTCCTGTCGCCGGCCAACCTGGCGTTCGTTCAGGTCTGCGATTGGAGCGGGATTCCGCGCGAACTCGTGACGGACGCCGACCGCATCATGCCCGGCGACGGCGATCTGCCTCTCTTGGACGTCTTGCGCAGATTGAAGCGGCTCGGTTACGCGGGCCCGGTTTCCCTGGAGCTTCTCAACCCGGTTTTCTGGCAGATGAAGCCGACGCAGGTGATGGAACTGGGCGCCGCCGCCGTGCGCCGGGTCTTGCCGGTTTGAACCCTCTTGCAGGCAATCGCCGGATGCATTATGGCCCCGCCGAACCAAGCGGTGCGAGGGTCGAATTGTGCCCGGAGATGAACGCTGGGCGGAGGTGGTCCGTACGTTGGGCGACCGTCTCCTGGCCCTGCAGCGGCGGATTGCGATCCTGCCGGCGATCCGTTGGCCGGCGGACGTGAAGCGACACTTCCTGCGGCATCGCGGCCGCGAACTGCCGCGCGTCACACGGTCTACCTACGACGCCAGTCCCTTGGGGTTCGAACCCAACGGTTATGACCGCGACCTTCGGGAGTTACAGACTGCGATCGCCCAGGCTTTGGGCCGGAACACGGCAGCGGCTCGATTACTGTTGCAGCGTTGCCAAGCGAGTCGGCAAACCGTGGCGATGCTGGCGGCGCGCGGGACGCGCCAGTTCGCGGCGGGCGCGCGGCTTGTGTTCGATGTCGCTTCCGGCCAGGAAACCTCGACGATCCATCGGCTGCTGAATCGATTGTCGGCGCACGCGCGCCCGGCGATGCAGCCGCCGCAATCCGTCACCCCCGGTCAGATGCGCGACCTTGTGACGGCCCGCGTTCAGGCGACTTTCCCAGCGCCGGTGGCGGTCGCCCTGGCGGATGGCATGGCCACGCGCGCCGCGGCCCGGGGCCGACAGATTCGGTTGAATCGCTTCGCTCGGTTCGCACGGGGCGACGTTGAGCCGCTTGTGGCCCATGAATGCTGGTTGCATCTGGGATCGAGCTTCAATGCGCGCCGTCAGCCGACGTGCCGCTTCCTCGGGTCCGCCATTGCAACCGCGACGGCCACGCAGGAAGGCCTGGCAGTTCTTTGTGAAGTGCTGAATGCCGGGATCGATCTGCGACGAATTCAGACTCTCGGAGTGCGATTCGAAGCCGTGCAGTTGGTCGATTGCGGCGCCGATTTTCGTGACGTGTTTCGGCACCTGCGCGATCGCGGCCTCGACACTGAGTCGGCCTACGATCAAGCGGCCCGCGTCTTTCGCGGTAGCCTGCCGAGCGGCTGCGGTCCTTTTCCGCGCGATCGGTGCTATGCCTTGGGATTGGCTCGGATCCTTGCCGCGGCCGAATCCGCAATGGCTCAGCAGGATTGGCACACGTTTCTTCTCCTTCTGTGTGGCAAAGTCGGGATCCAGGAACGCCCATTTCTTGCACAGCTGGTCGCGGAGGGAATCCTGGCGCGGCCGGCGTTCGTGCCACCGCCATTGCGGGATGCCCGAGCGATTCAGGAATTGCTGCGGCGAATCGGTAGCTTCGATGAAATTCCTCGCCCGAGCGGCGATTCGCGCGCCACGATCTTGCAAGCCGCGCCCAGCCGTCACTAAGCTGAACTCATTGGCTCATCGCGGTTTCATACCGTCGGCTGGTCCGCGAGATTCAGGCTCATGCGACGCTGGACTTGGATTTCCATCTTCGCCATGATTATGTCCGCGACGCTGGCCGTCGGCCTCGGAGCCGCGGTCAGCCTTCGCGCAACTCCAAATGCTCAGCCGCGGCTCGTTGTCCTCATCATCTTCGATCAACTGCGCGGCGATTACCTCGATCGTTGGGCGAGCGCCTTCGGCGAACGCGGATTTCGCCGATTGGAGCGCGACGGCGCGTGGTTCACGAATTGTCACTATTCCTATGCCGGCACGGAAACCGGACCGGGGCATGCGTCGATTGTCACGGGATGTTTTCCGAGCGTGCACGGGATTATTGCCAACGATTGGTACGACCGCGCGGCCGGTGAATTGGCCTACTGCGTCACGGCGGACCGGTTCGAAACGGTGCGTTCCATAGCCGTGCAGAATGCCGGGGCATCCGGGGGCGATGACGACGACGGCCGGGATTCCAAGGCGGCGGTGAAACGGGTTCGGGGCGGCGCGCCGGTGCGGCTGCTGGCGCCAACTGTCGCCGACGCGATTCAAACCGCGTCCCGGGGCCAGGCGAAGATCGCTTCGATCGCCATGAAGGATCGCTCCGCGATTCTCATGGGCGGCCAGCAGCCGACCGCGTGCTATTGGTTTGACTTCCGAACTGGAACATTCTGCACGTCCACGTACTATCGGGATGCGCCGGCGGAATGGGTCAGGCGGTTTAACAGCGCACGTCCAGCGGAGCGATGGTTTGGCCGGGTGTGGGATCGCGCACGGCCCGACCTGGACTATGAAGCGCTCAGCGGGCCGGATGACGTCGTCGGCGAAGGGCTGGGCGTTCAGCGGTGCCAGGGCCGCACGTTTCCGCATCTGATGACCGCCGGACGGTCGCTGCCCTGCAAGGCCTATTTCGACACGTTGTACGCTTCGCCGTTTGGAAACGAACTGCTTCTTGAGTTCGTCTGGGCCGCGCTCGATGGTGAGCAACTCGGCCATCATGCGGCCACCGATCTGCTCTGCGTGAGCTTCGCCAGCAACGATTCCGTGGGGCACATTTTTGGTCCCGACTCACAAGAAGTTCTCGACATGACGATTCGATCCGATCAGATCCTCGGCGAATTGCTGGACGGGCTGGACGAGCGCTTCGGCCGCGGCCAATACGCAATCGTACTTTCGTCCGACCACGGCGTCTGCCCGCTGCCGGAAGTTTCTCGGCAACGCGGCATTGCGGCGAGTCGGGTCGATCCGGATGACGTGCAGCGCGAGATTCGCGCGGCGCTCAATGCGCGGTTCGGCGTCCACGACGATAAGGCCGCATGGCTGGACAAGATTGAGTTCCCCTGGTTCTACCTCAATCGGCGGTATCTCGCGGCTCGTGGCTTGTCCGCGACGGTGGTCGGCGAGGCGCTGGCTGATTGGCTTCGTGAGCAGCCGTGGGTCGTTGCCGCAATGAGCCGTGAGCAACTCTCGGCGCCCACGCCACCACAGGACGCCTGGACGGTGATGATGGCGCGATCGTTCGTGCCGGATCGGTCGGGAGACGTCGCCGCGGTGATCCGTCCGTACTACCTATTTCACTCGCAACGGACCGGAACAGGACACGGCTCACCCCACCCCTATGACACTCACGTACCGCTGATGGTGCTCGGCCCGGGGGTTCCCGTTGGCCGTTTCGACGAGCCGGTGACGCCGTTGGCTGCCGCGGTCATCGGAGCGAAGCTGGCCGGCGCTCCCGCGCCGGCGAAGGCAACCGTGGACCTGCCCAAGTCGCTGCAATTGCGCCGAAATTGATTGCCCGCCGCGAGAAATCGGCTATGCTGCGGGTGGCGGTCGGTTTTGCCGGTCCATGAACTGCCGACCAGGCGGCGTCGGATGAATTTCTGGAACGAGTGCGGGACCTTCTTTCGGGAATCGCGCCGGCATTTCCGTGCGACCGGCGCCGTTCTGCCTAGCAGCCGATTCCTCGGCCGGGCACTGGCGTCCGCTCTCGATTACACGCACCCTCCCCGCGTCATCCTGGAGGTCGGCCCCGGCACCGGGTCGGTGACTCGCGAGATTCTGCGCCGGCTACAACCCAGCGACCGGCTCGATTGCGTGGAACTCAACGAGCAGTTCGTCGCTCGGATGAACGCCTGGCTTCAACGCGATCCGCGGTGCGCTCCATTCCGCCGACAAGTGCGCGTTATTCACAGCCCTGTCGAGAGTCTGCCCGGCGACGCGGCGTACGATCACATTATTTCCGGGTTGCCTCTCAATAACTTTCCGGTGGCCCTGGTGCGGGAGATTTTTCGGGCTTACATCCGGCTCCTGAAACCCGGCGGCGTCCTTTCATACTTCGAATACACGTTGATTCGGCAAATCAAAACGCCCTTCGTGGGCAAGCGAGAACGGCGGCGGCTTTACCGCGTCGGCCAGGTCGTGAATCACTACATCCGATCGTATCAGGTTCGCCGGCAACAAGTTCTGATGAACGTCCCCCCCGCGGTCGTGCGGCATTTGCACATCAAACCCGCAGCGGCGTCGGCGCCCGTCTCCGCGTGACCCGCGCTCTCGGAACGAGATTTCGGGATCGACGCGTCCGATACAATTCGATACGGGTTCATCGATGTCCCGGTTTCCGGAGGTCGTGATGGCGGAATCGACAAGCCGGGCTCCTCGGCGGTCACGGCGGATTTTAACAGCGATGGTGCTGGGCACCGCGTTGAGCGGCTTGGCCGCGCCGACAACGGCTCCCGCCGCCACGGTCGCGGACCTGTCGCGCTATTGCACGGCCTGCTGGCGAAACGCCCGGCTGCCGATCGACTGCTGGGCCGATTGCACGCAGGATGTGTTCGTCCGCATGCTCGAGCGAGTGCCGGAAACAAGCTGGCATCGCGCGTTGCGCGGCGATGGAGATGAACGGCGCGAGTTTGTCCGAGCCATCGACACGGTCAAGAAGCGGGCCCAGCGCGCCCGGCGATACGTGTCGTGGGACGCGATCGGGGGCGCCCAGGCCGAGCCGCCAGCGAACGACGATCGCCGCGACGAAGTCGATCTGGCCGCCGAGCGGGTTCTGACGGATCGCCAGCGGGCCATCATCGCCGCGACGCTCGAGGGCGATTCGGTCGCCGACATCGCCAACCGCCTGTCGCTGCCGCACGAGCGAGTCAGCGACGAGAAATACAAGGCCATTCGGAAGCTTCAGGCCGCGGTTCGGGACGAGCTATGAGCCCGGCCGGCCAAGCAAGCTCTCAGCGCGCTTCATCAGCTCTTGTACGTCGGCTTGCAACTGGGCCAGCATCTCGTCTCGTGGCAGCGCGCGCAGGGTGGCGGAATTGCGCGGCCGGCCGAAGGCCACGGCGATCGCTCGCTTCGTCGGCGGCAGGAAAATCGGGCTGGGGATTGGAAACTTGCGCCAGCGCGGCCAGGCGTCGTACGCGCCGACAATCGCCGCCGGCACAACCGGAAAATCCAACTTGCGGAACAGCAAAGCGATGCCGGCCTTGAACTCCTGCAACCGTCCGTCGTGAGTGCGCTCGCCTTCGGGAAAGATCAGCACGACTCGGCCACGCGCCAGGCTATCGACGACTGCGCGAATCCCCTCGATCCCGATGCCCTCCTGATCCACCGGGAGCGTGTTCAATCGCCGCAGCAGCCAGCCCGTCCAGCGATTGGTGAGCAACGTCTTTCGCGCCAGGAAGTGCCAGTGGCGCCGCCGGCCGCACCCGAGGGCCGGCGGATCGAGAAAACTCTGATGGTTGGCCACGATGAGCACCGGCCCGGTGCGCGGTAGATTTCGCTGTCCCGTGCACCGCAGCCGGAACAGGATCGTCAGCGCAAATACGAGCGCCCACGAAAAGACGGCGTACATCAGGGAGTTGATGGCCGACATTGCCGCACAATGGACTCCATATGCGCGACGACCTCGTCGATCGTGCGCGCAGTCGTGTCGAGGATGATAGCGTCGCTAGCCGGAATCATGGGACCAATGGCCCGTTCGGCGTCGCGGCGATCGCGCTCGTCCTGCGCGGCCAGAACGGCGTCGAGCGCGACGGCTTCACCGCGGGCTTGCAAGTCGCGCTGGCGTCGGCGGGCGCGCTCGACGCGATCCGCAGTCACGAAAAACTTGCACTCGGCATCCGGGAATACGGCCGTGCCCTGATCCCGGCCGTCGCAGACGATATCGCGGCCCTGCACCGCCTGCCGCTGCAGACCGACGAGGAAGCGGCGCACGGCGGGAATCGCGGCAACGCGGCTGGCGAGCGCCGTGATTTCCGGCGTGCGAATCAGCGGTGCGACGTCGGCGCCGTCGAGCCGGATCGCAGCGGGCGTTGCTTCCAACTGCAACGTGGCGAGCCAGCGCTCGAACTCCGGAGTTTCCGCGGGTTCCAGGCCGGCTCGCTGAGCCGCCAGCGCCACGGCGCGGTACATCGCGCCGGTATCGAGATAGTCAAAGCCCAGCCGCGAGGCTAAGGCGCGAGCCGCGGTGCTCTTCCCGGCCCCGGCCGGACCATCGACGGTCACGATCATCGTCGCAACCTCAGGGCGCGCAAAACAGGCGAAGCCGGCTCGCGGCCGACCTCGCCTGGCGCTGTGTCTCGTCGCTCCGTCACGGCTGCGGATACAGGGACAACGTCAGCACCTCGCCGGCCTTCATCGTCGTCGTCCGCGCCAAGTCCTGCGTCTGGTAGACCTGGTACGTCACGATTCCCGGGACGACGGGGACGACTCGGGTCTGCCCCGGCGGCACGACATAGTACATGCCGTTGATCGTCGCTGTCATGTCGCTCAGGTAGGTGTTGACGAGCTTGATCGACGCCGTGGCGGCCGGCGATGCCGACGTGGTCCCTCCGTAATAGGAGGTGCTGGGCGAAGTCGGTCGAACCCGCAGATCATTCAAGTCGCGCTGCACTTTGGCGATCTCGTCCCGCAGCGTCGCGAAGTCGTTCTTGAGTTGCGTGAAATCCGCCTTGAGCCGATCGAGCATCTGCAGCGAAATCGTGTTCTGGTTTTCGAGTCGCTGATCGATCTTGGTCAGCAGATCGCGAATTGCCTTCAGTTCTTCATTGGGCTCGGCGGCCAAGCTCGGCCGAGCGGCGATGGTCGAGCCGACCACGGCGAGTGCGAGCACGGAGAGCCACGAAAACAGCGGTGATGCACGGCGCATTGGATGTCTCCTGATCGATGCGGTCGCGAGCGCGCGGCCGACGATGCCAATCAGCTTAGTTCGTTCCCGAGACAGGGGCAAGCGTCTGGAGCGGAAGCGATCGCGTCGCAGATTGCTCTCGCCGCGCAAACAAAAGCACCCCGCGGACGGCCCCGCGGGGTGCGACTGGATCGGCCCGCCGGCCGAAATCAGTTCTCTTCGTATTGGGCGATGCGATTCACCGGCTCGTCCGCGTCGTCGGCCCCGGCAGCGTCGTTGACTCGGAACTGCATCAGGAATGCGTCTTCGCCGCTGTCCTCGTAATAGGTCCGCAGCACTTTGATCGCCCGGAAGTCGAGCATCTTGAAAAACAATTGCGCCGGCAGATTCGTCTCCCGGACCGCAAGCGTGATCTTGGTGCGCCGATGGCTCGACAGCTTGCCGATGAGCTTGGCGACCATTTGCCGGCCGACGCCCATGCGGCGATACTCGGGATGCACGGCGAAGTTGAGAACGTGGAGCTTCGACTTGTGGAGTTCGTAGATCATGAACCCGACGACCTTATCGCCGAGTTCCGCCACCATGCCGATGCAGTTGCGCTGACGGAGGCACTTGAGAAAGTCCTCTTCGGTCCAGGCGTATTCAAACGCGTCCTGCTCGGTGCGGAGCACTTCGGGCATGTCGCGCCGAATCATCCAGCGGATGTGGACTTTGACCTGTTCCTTGTGAGCGCGGCCCGTGTTCATTGCCATCCCCTCCCCTCGTCCGCGCGCGGGTCCCGCCATCCTCGCGGGGCCCAGCGGTTGGCGTCGTTCCGTTTCACGGTCCGGACAGTTCGTCCGGCGGAGCGGTCGCGTCGCCGCGGTTCGGGGCCGGTCTCCATTCCGAGCGAGCAGTTATACCCGCTGACCCCGTCGCGCCTCAAGACCACTCCCGGCTTCGCCGCCGAAGCTCCTCGTTGCCCGTGCATCGTTGGCGCGAAATGCGGGAAGGGAAGAAAGGGGGGAATCCGTTCCCCGAGTGGCCAGCCGTCATGGCCGCTGCTTTCATTGACTCGTTCGCCGCGGACGGGAATGGGCGGTAGCATAGCGTCCGCCCCAGCCTTTGGCAAACGATTCCCTTCATCATTCCGTCGCCGAAAATCCTCCCCGAATTCTCAGTACACGCGCGAACTTTCTTCCTTGACGACCGGTTGCTTCAGTTGATCGCAGGTCATCTGCACACGGAATCGGTAGTCGCCCGCCGCCAAGCCGCGAACCTTAATCCGATACACGGCATCGGCCTTCGTCGCGAGCCGGGGCAACGGCTCGAAGAGGACCTGTGCGCCCGCGACCCGACCGAGAGTGGGCCCGGCTCCTTCGCGGGGCTGCAACCCGTCCGGCGCCGAGGCCGAAATCTGGATGTTCGTGCAAGGACAGCTGCCCTGATTGACAATCCGCACCTCGTAAGTCAGCTCGCCGCCGACCTCCACGGGGTCGTTCAAATCGATCACTTCGACCGACATCGCGGCGACGCCCTCGACCAGGAACGTGCCCTCGGCGCGGACGATCACGCCCGCATCGGCGCGGGCTGAAGCGCGAGCGACGTGTTCTCCGAGAGCCGTCGCGCGCACCCGATAAGTCAGCGTTCGCTTCGCGCCCGGCGCCAGCGACGCCACGCGCCAGGTGATCGTGCGGCTCGCGGGATCAAATGTCCCGCCTTCGCTTGCCAGAACAAAATCCAACCCGGGCGGAAGCACGTCGGTGACGACGACATTTCCGGCCGGCGCCGATCCGGGATTGGTGATCTCGAGTTCAAAGCCGACCTCGCCGCGCAGGTAGCAGCGCGTCGGACCGTCGCGCCGCAATTGCAGATTCGGCTCGAGCACGTGCACCGCCGCGCGCCCGGAGGCTTCGACGCCCTGCGTCGTCACTGTGAGGTCGCACGACTGCTCACCGCCGCGCACGGCCGAGGTCATCAGCGTGATCGAGCGAGTCTCGCCAGGCGCCAGCGGGCTGAGTTCCGCTTCGATGTTCTGCCCCTGCGGATGCTGCAGTCCTTCCGACAGCCGGCTGCGGGCGACCAGCCCCGAGAGCACGACGCTGCCGGAGTTGGCGATCTGAATCTGAAACGGCACGGGTTCGCCCGCGGCGACCTTCTCCGGAGCGCGGACCGACACGCTGAGTCGTGGCTGGACGACCTGAGTCCGCAGCGTGGCCATGCCGCTGAGCGTCACCGTCGCACAGGTGCATAATTCACCCTCGCCCGGCACCTGGACCTGGATACGAATCCGGCGTTCCGAATTCGGCTCAAGCGTGCCGAGCGTCCACGTGGGCCGCGATCCGCTCGCATCGAGAGGCGGGTCACTGCTCACGAATCGCACCGGTGCCGGCAGTTCTTCCTCGACGCGGACCTGGTAGGCCGTGCACGGCCCGGGATTGCGAACGATTATCTCGTATTCGATCGGCTGGCCGAGCCGCGTCGTCTCCGGGCCGCGCTTCTCGATGAGGACGCAGGGCGCCTGGACGTGCGGTTGGCCCGCGGCCGAACCGGCGGCCGGCACGACCATCGGCGCCGCCAGGACCGAGTGCGCCAATGGCTCGGGATGGCTGCCGCCGGCCGGCGCGATCCAGTTCGCGGAATCCGGCTTCGGTGGGATTGGCGAACGCGGCCGGGGTATGTTGCCGTTCGGCGTCGGCGGCGCGCCGGTCGATCCGGGCATCGGCGAATACGTCGGGTAATAGAGTCGCGGTCCGAGCGGCGCGGGCGCGGCGTCCGGAGTCGATTGGCTCCGAACCGCGGCGACGGCGAGCAGATAGGCCGCCACCAGCATCGTCAATCGCGCCCATCTCGATCGCACCAGCGGTCCCCCCTCGCAGGTCGTCGGTTCTATTCGCCGCTAGCCCGCCGACTCGGCCGGTTTCGGGTACTTCTCGGCGTTCCGCACCATCTTGGCCTTGATCGCATCGCTCAAGTCGATCCCGGTGCTCACGCTCAAATTCAGGAGCAGAATCGCGACGTCGGCCATCTCGTCCGCGACCGCCGCCCGGTGTTCTCCGCTCGCCGCCCACTGCCGCGACTCGGCACATTCCTGCCAGAGGAACGGCTCCATGAGTTCGGCCGCTTCCACCGCCAGCGCCATCGCCAGGTTCTTCGGGCTGTGGAACGGCTCCCAACGGCGTTCGGCGGCGAAGCGCTCCACGGCCTGTTTCAACTCGGCGATCGTGGTCGAGTGATCGGCCACGGCCCGCGATACCCCCCGGTTCGGCGCAGTCTCCGACGCGCCCGACGCGGTGCGTCCTTCGCCCTTCGGCTCGATTGAGAGGGCGGGACTATAACGGCGGTCATCGCGCTGTCAAGGTCACAATCGCCTCGGTTCACAGGGCCGGAACACGTTGCGATTCCCGTCCCGGCGGCGGGTTGCTAGCATAGGCTGAACTCCGGCTTGAGACGGCGGCGCATGAAGAAGACTGGTTCGGCGAACGGCGACGAGATCCGAGTAGTCGCAAGGAACAAGCGCGCTCTGCACGACTACATCGTCCTCGATCGCATCGAGTGCGGATTGAAACTCGTCGGCACCGAAGTCAAAAGCATGCGCGAAGGGCACGTCAGTCTCGACGACGCCTATGCCAAGCTTGAGAACGGCGAAGTCTGGCTGATCGGCAGCGAGATTCCCGAATACTCGATGGGGAATCGGCTCAATCACAAGCCGAAGCGCCCGCGCAAATTACTGCTTCGCCGACGGGAAATCGACAAGTTTGCCGGCAAGGCGACGCAGCGGGGCTTTACGCTGGTGCCGCTCCGCTTATACTTCAAGCACGGGCTGGCGAAGGTGGAACTGGCTGTGGCTCGCGGCAAGCAGGCCCATGACAAGCGCGAGGCCGCCAAGAAAGCCGATGCCGAGCGAGAAATCCGCCGTGCCATGGCCCGGGGCCGACGCGCCTCTGACTGATATGTTCGGCGGCGCTCGGGTGGCGAGAGTCATCCGCGACATGACAGCGGTCAAGGAGGACCCGTCATGCACCTCATCGCACTGGTCGAATCGCCCGATCACGTCTGCTGCCGATACCGCCTGAGCGCGTATCAGGACGAACTGGCCCGCGCCGGTCACACGCTCGAGTTGCGCTCGTTGCCGAGAACATGGCTCGGCCGCGTCTGCATCGGATCGGACCTCGCGGACGCCGACGCCGTGGTGTTGCAGCGGCGGCTGTTGCCCGCGTGGCAGCGTCGGCTTCTGCGCAGAAGCGTCCGTCGACTGATCTTCGATTTCGATGACGCGATCTTCGGCCGCGACTCCTACTCGCCACGCGGCGTGCGCTCCTTGCGGCGCTGGAAGCGTTTCGCCGCGACGGTGCGGCAATCCGACGCCGTCGTGGCCGGAAACGCCTGGCTCCGCGATCGCGCGCGCGCGGCTGGGGCAGGCGGCCCCGTCTTCGCCATTCCCTCCTGCGTCGATCCGGCGCTCTATCCGATGTCGCGGCACGGTTCGTCGGACGGCCTCGTCCGGCTGGTTTGGGTCGGTTCGGCAAGTACGCAGCAAGGATTGCAGCGCATCGCTCCGTGGCTCAATGCGATCGGCCGAGCGGCGCCGAATGTGCAACTCCGGATGATCTGCGATCGGTCGTTTCGACTCGCCGATCTGCCCGTCGAATTCTGTGCATGGGACTCGGCCACGGAGGCGCTGGCGATTTCCGGCGGCGACATCGGCATCTGCTGGATGCCGGACGACGACTGGAGCCGCGGCAAGTGCGGCTTGAAGATTCTGCAATACATGGCGGCCGGCCTGCCCGTGATCGCCAACCCTGTCGGCGTTCACGTGGATCTGATCGAGCCGGGCGTCACCGGGTTTCTGGCCAAGAGCGAGGACGAGTGGATCACCGCCGTTCGAACCCTCGCGGCGGATCCGGACCTGCGCCGGCAAATGGGAGCCGAAGCGCGGGCGAGGATTGAGAGAGATTTCAGCGTCGAGACTGGCGCCCGGCTCTGGCTCCGTGCGCTCGATTCCCTTGTCCGTGCCAGCAAGGCGGCCTGAATTTCAAGTTGGGGACTGCCCTGTGCTGTTCTTCAATCCGGCGGCCGCGCGGTCCTGGCATCTCGTCGAGCCGCTCCGCGCGCAACGGGACGTCCTCTCGCCCGAGAAACTTCAGGAATGGCGAGCGGCGGGCAATCTGACGATCGTCAAGGAGTCGTCGCATCGGGCTGTCTACCGCCTGACGCTGCCGGAACTGGACGTGCACATCAAGCACAACCGCGGAGCCGATTGGCGCGCGGCGATCCGCGAGGCGATCCGTCCGTGCAAGGCCGAGCGCGAATTCCGACTGGCGCGGATGCTGCGCGAACGCGGCATCGCCGTGCCGGAACCGCTCGGCTGGGCCGCCGATTCGGACAGCCGAGTGCGCTCCAGTTGGCTGATCTCGCGAACCTGCCCCGGCGTGCCGCTGTCGCGGATCCCCGCGGACGGCGCGGATCGCCACGTCTGGGCACGGCGCCTGGGCCAATTCCTGGCTCAGCTCCACGACGCCGGCATTTTTCACCACGATCTCCACCCCGACAACATCCTGGCCGAGCCGGACGGCCGGCTCTGGCTGCTGGACCTGCACGCGGTGCGCATTCGTCGATCAACTTCGTGGCGCCGCCGCCAAGACAATCTCGTAATCTTGAATCGTTTTTTCTCGCTGCGCGCATCCCGCTCCGAGCGATTGCGCTTTTGGCGCGCTTATTTGGCATCGAGCGGCGTGCAGCCGACCGTGCCCGGCGACCAGGCGCCCCGGGAACTGGAGCGATTGACCCTGGAATCGAATCGCCAATTCTGGGCGGCGCGGGATCGCCGCTGCGTTTCCGTCAATCGTCGGTATCGCCAGGTGTGCGCGCCCGGAGTTCGCGGCTGGGCTGTCGCCGAACTGAGTGACGCCGACCTGGCGCGGCTGCGGCGCCACCCGCCCGACCTGCGCGAGACTGCTGCGCCCCTCAAGGCCGGCCCGAGTTCCACGGTCGTCGAAACGATGGTCGAAGTGGCCGGCCACCCGACGCCGGCAATCCTCAAGCACCTGCACCGCGGTCGGCGGCGCGATCGATGGTGGAGCGGCATGCGAACCGATCCCGCGATGCGATCCTGGATCAATGGCCATGCGCTGTTGTCGCGGTGTTTGCCGACGGCGCGGCCGCTGGCGGTGGTGCGGTGGACGGCGGGAGCCGCCGCCGGAGAAAGCTGCCTGCTGACCGAACGCATCGGCGGCGCGATCGATCTCCGGGCCATGGCCGATCGTTGGCCGACGTCGGATTCGGGCCGATTCTCGCCGGCGATGACGGGTCGCATCGAGGCGCTCGGCCGATTGCTCCGGCTCTTTCACGAGCGCGGACTCGCCCATCGGGATCTCAAGGCGCCGAACATCCTGACGTCGCAGTCGCTGGACGATCATCGTTTCTGGTTCATCGATCTGGTCGGCGTCGAGCGGTGCGGCGTGGTGAGCACGGGCCGGCGAGCGCGCGATCTGGCGCGCCTCGCCGCCAGCTTCGTGAATCATCCGGCGATTAGTCGGGCGCATCGACTGCGATTCCTGCGCGGCTACCTCAACTGGGGCCTCAACGGACGCAGCGGCTGGAAATCGTGGTGGCGGCGCATCGCGGAGCGCGTGCAGGACAAAGTCGCGCGGAATCAGCGCCATGGCCGGCCGCTGGCCTGACCTTCAAGTCGCGGCTCGACGAAGGTCGAATAATAGCGGGGACGTCGCGTCGATGGACGACGCCGCCTTCACGCGCTTGCGCCGTTTGCCTCGCCCGCCGCGGCTCGGCAACTCGGCTGGTGAACGCGAACCGCGCAGTTTATAGTCGCCGGGCGAACGATCGACTTTCACCGCCAGGGTCGGCATGCCGCATCGCCTCACTCATCGAAATCGATCCTGGCGCCGGGCCGATGTCGGCATCGCGCTGGTGCTGGGGTTCGCGGCCGGGTGCAGCACCTTCCGGACGGCGAGCGCTCCGACGGTCGATCGGCCGGACAAACCGCCGGCGCTTGCGACCGGCATCGCCGGCGTTTCCCCGCCGAGCAAGTATTCGCTGCGGGCCTCGCAGTTCGTCTTTTACTCCGACGTGGAGTTAAAGGCCGAGAATCCGCTGTTCGTCGAACTGGGCGAACTGCGCGACCAGGTCTTCCGCGAACTGCAACTGCCAACTTCCAACACGCTGATCCAGGTGTACCTGTTTGAAGATCGCGAGCGCTACGATCGATTCATGAAGGCGCGGTATCCGGAGTTGCCGAAGCGGCGGGCGTTCTTCGTCGCGCAGCCGCGGACGGTCGGCGGCGGCGACGAACTGCTCGTCTACACGTTCTGGGGCGAGCGGCTGCGGCAGGACTTGCGCCACGAACTCACTCACGCCCTTCTCCACAGCGTGTTGAAGGACGTGCCGCTGTGGCTCGACGAGGGCCTGGCCGAGTATTTCGAACTTCCGCCCGGCTCCAACGGCGTCAACGTGCAGCACCTCGAGCAATTGCGGCGCGGGGCGTTCGCTCCGGACCTGGCGCGGCTCGAACAACTCAATCAGGTTGCTCAAATGACCCCGGCCGAATACCGCGAGGCTTGGGCGTGGGTGCATCTGATGCTGCGCGGCCCGGCGGACGGCAAGGCCGCCTTGCTCGCCTATCTCCAGCAACTCCGATCGAACGGTTCGCCCGGACCGCTTCAACCACGGCTCACGGCGGCCGTCCCCGGTCTGACCGACGCCCTCGACATGCACCTCGGTCAACTGGCTCAGGCGCTCGCGGCCCAGCGCTAGTTCTGCCCGTCTCGGCGACTGCATCTCCCGAATCGACGATACAATAAGCGACGTCGGCTCCGTGCTCTCCGTGACTCCGTGGTGATCACACTTGAAGATTCTGCTGGGCGTGACCGGATCGGTGGCCGCCGTGCGGACGCCGGCGCTGACCGCGGCTCTGATCGATGCGGGACACGAGGTCCGAGTCGTCGCCACTGACGCGGCGCTCTACTTCTTCGACCCGATTCAGTTGCCGCCGCGGATGATCACCCGCGACGCCGACGAATGGCCCGGGGAACGTTATGAGCGCGACCAGCCGGTGCAGCACATCGAACTGCGCCGCTGGGCGGAACTGCTCCTGATCGCGCCGCTGGACGCCAACACGCTGGCCAAGCTCGCGGCCGGCCTCGCTGACAACTGCCTCACCTGCGTCTGGCGGGCCTGGGACCCGACGCGGCCCGTCGTGCTCGCCCCGGCCATGAACACGCTCATGTGGCAGCATCCGCTCACTCGGCGACACCTGAGGCAACTCGCGATCGACGCCGTCGACCGTGAGCCACCGATCGCCCTCGACGAAGACGAACTCGTCGAGTGGATCAACGCTCATGCGCAGCGGCTCAAAATCGTCGGCCCGATCACGAAGCGGCTGGCCTGCGGCGACGTCGGGCCGGGCGCGATGGCGGAGGTGGAGGAGGTCTTGGGGGCGGTTATGGAGACGTCGGCCCCTTGACCCGCGGCTTCTGGGCGCCGTTGGCGTGATGAAGCTCATCCTCAACCAGGCGGCGGATCACTTCGGCGGGCAAAGCACTGGCCACCGCCGCGCGCAGAGCCTCTCGAATCTGCGTGCGCACAATCTGTTGCCGCTCATCGCGGCAGATTTTGCGCGCCTCGGGAGTGATTTCCATGCCCACGCCGCGCCGGGCTGTCACGATGCCGCGCCGCTCCAGTTCCTGAAACGCCCGCGCCACCGTGTTCGGATGCACCCGTAACGTCTGCGCAAGCTCGCGGACGCTGGGAATCAGCGTGCCCGGAGCCATGCCGTCGGCGGCGATCGAAAAAATGATCTGCGACACGATCTGCTCGTAAATCGGCACCGGCGATTGCGGCTGAACAGCGAGAATCATCGCTCGCTCCCGCCATGTGTACTACTGTATTAGTACACCAATACTGTTCGTCGTCAGGCGTCAAGTGACTTCGGTCACGATTTGTCCTGGAGACCGTGCCATCGGAGCGCCGCCGGCTCGGCGACGGGCGCGATTCGACCAAGGACGTTGAAAATGCCACCCGTAAGATGGGCCGCACGATGGCGATCGAGCGGCCCGTCACCGTGCATCTGCTTCCCCAGCTCGCCAGTGGTTTGGCCGGGGCCGTCGCCGTCGTCGTCGACGTGCTGCGTGCCACCACGTCGATCGTCCACGCGTTCGCCGCCGGGGCCGACGCCGTCGTTCCTTGCGCGACCATCGACGAGGCCCGGGCGCTGGCCAAACGGCGAAAATCGGGCGTGCTCCTGACTGGCGAGCGCGAGGGTAAGCCGATCGCCGGCTTCGATCTCGGCAATTCGCCGCGGGATTTCACGGCCGCCAAGTGCAAGGGCAAGACCGTGATCATGGCGACGACCAACGGCACGCCGGCGATCGTGGCCGCCGCCCTCGCCGAGCGGGTGCTGATCGCGGCGTTTGTCAATTTCTCGGCCGTGTGCGAACAACTGCGGACCGATCCGCGTCCCGTTCATATCGTGTGCGCAGGGACCGACGGCGGCATCAGCGTCGAGGACACGCTCCTGGCCGGGGCGATCGTCGATTTCCTGTGCGAGCATGAGGAAGTCGCGCTGAGCGATTCGGCCCGGCTGGCGTGGGACGCCTTCGAGAATCATGGCCGGATACTCGAGGGGGCGCTCGAACTGGGTCAGGGCGGCAGAAACTTGCTGAAGCTTGGCTATCATTTCGACATCCACGACGCGACCCGGGTCGATCGCTTCACGCTTTGCCCGGAACTGCGGCGTGAGCCGCTGCGGATTGAACGGGGTGCAGTCGGGATCGTGCGAGCGCATTGGCCGCGGTGAGAAATGTTCGATTCGCGACGCTTCGTCGAAGCGTCAGCGAACATCCGCTTCGTCGAAGCGTCGCGAATCGAGTGAGGGAGACACATGCCCATCGAAATGAAGAATCTCGAAGCGCTCTGCCGCCGCCGCGGGTTTATCTTCGGCTCGAGCGAGATTTACGGCGGCATCAACGGGTTCTGGGATTACGGCCCGATGGGAGTCGAGCTCAAGAAGAACATCAAGGACGCGTGGTGGGAGGACATGGTGCGCAATCCTCCCCCGGGTCCCGACGGCCAGGAAATCGCCATGGTCGGCGTCGATTGCGCGATCATCATGAACCCGAAGGTGTGGGAAGCGAGCGGGCATGCGAAGGGCTTCGCGGATCCGATGGTGGATTGCAAGAAATGTCGGCGGCGATTTCGCGCGGACAAAGTGTGGTTTGGAGGTGTATTTGAACCACTCCAACAAACGAAAGTAGTTAGACTTGTTGGCCCCCCTAAGATTGTGCTCAAGGCCGAAGCGGATGACATTGTTGACGCACGCAGGAAACTGTCTGAAATACACCAGCGACTTGCGGACAAGAGAAAAGTCACAGTTAATTCGCAAGTACTAGTATCCTCTGCGCTCAATTCCGATCCAAGTTGGGTTCGGCCTTGCCCAGCCGAAGGATGTGATGGGCAACTAACTGAAGCCCGGTCGTTCAATCTGATGCTCAAGACCTATGTTGGCGCACTGCAAGATGAGTCTGCAACTGCGTTTCTCCGCCCTGAAACCGCCCAGGGCATCTTCGCGAACTTCAAAAACGTCTATGATTCGTCGCGGCTCAAACTGCCCTTCGGTATCGCGCAGATCGGCAAGGCATTCCGAAACGAGATCAATCCGCGCAACTACACCTTCCGCTCCCGCGAGTTCGAGCAGATGGAAATCGAGTTTTTCTGCCGGCCCGAGGAGTCGATGAAGTGGTACGAGTATTGGCGGGACGTGCGGAAGAACTGGTACACGCGGCTCGGCATCAAGTCGGACAATCTTCGCCCGCGGGAGCAAGGCAAGGAGGAACTCGCGCATTACTCGATCGGCACCACCGACATCGAGTACTTGTTTCCGTTCTCGAACGAGCCACAGGAGCTGGAAGGCGTGGCGCATCGCGGCGACTTCGACCTGAAGGCGCACATGACGCACTCGGGCAAGGATTTGTCGTATTTCGACGAAGAATTGTGGCAGAAGGCCGACAAGTCGATCTATGGCGGCGACAAGAAGAAGGAGACCGAGGCGAAGCAGAATCCGCCGTATCGTTTCGTGCCGCACGTGATTGAGCCGTCGGCCGGGGTCGATCGCTTCGCGCTGGCCGTCTTGTGCGAGGCGTACACCGAGGACAAGCTGCCGGATGAAAAGGGCCAGTTGCAGGAGCGGCTGGTCATGCGGTTTCACCCGCGGCTCGCGCCGATCAAGGCCGCGATCTTGCCGCTCGTCAACAAGGACAACATGCCGGAGATCGCCGAAAAGCTGTACCGCGAATTGAAGGCGGATTGGAACGTGCAGTACGACGACGGCGGGGCGATCGGCCGGCGCTATCGCCGGCAGGACGAAATCGGCACGCCGTTCTGCGTGACCATCGACGGCGAGACGCTTCAGAATCAGTCGGTCACGATCCGCGACCGCGACACCGCCCAGCAGCGGCGGGTGCCGTTGGCAAGCGTCGCGGACGAGATTCGCCGGGCCCTCAAGCCGGAGTGAGCGATGAGCCTGCACAGCCGCATCTTGCTGGGGCTGGTGCTGGGCGCGGCGGCGGGCGTCGGCGTCAACGCGCTCATTCCAGCGGACTCGCGCGCGGCCTACATCGACGATTGGGCGATTCGCTACGTTTTCCAACCGATCGGCCAAGTCTTCCTGAATCTGCTGATCCTGACCGTGATTCCGCTGGTGTTCGCCTCGCTGTCAACCGGCGTGGCGCGGCTCGGCGGCGGTGAGGCGCTGGGCCGCGTCGGCATCAAGACGTTTGCGTACTTCCTGGTCACGACGTTGTGCGCCGCGGTCATTGGACTTTCGCTGACGCACCTGATCCGGCCGGGTGACGGCTTGCCGGCCGAGACCCGCGAGCAACTGCTGACGGCTTATGGCGGACAGGCGCAGACCATCGAGCAGAAAGCCGAGTTCGGCATCGACACTTTTGTCAGAATCGTGCCGCGGAATCCGTTCAAGGCGGCCGTCGATTTCGAAATGCTCTCGATCATCTTCGTGGCGCTCCTCGTCGGCATCGGCTTGACGCGGATCAGCACGGAGCGCGCGACGCTCTTGCTCACGATCCTGGACGGTGTCAATGACGTGATGGTCTTTATCATCGACCTG
>JRYK01001057.1_pt1 | contig 88901 bp, 77 predicted proteins | sample 235381 | NCBI WGS metagenome assembly JRYK01 (sample SAMN03074220, study PRJNA261476) | activated sludge metagenome | biome: Wastewater Treatment Plant; feature: Wastewater; material: Activated sludge; isolation source: activated biomass of a wastewaster treatment plant treating hydrocarbon... ... | reverse complement strand
CCGATCGACTCCGGATGCCGCGCGATCTTGTCGGCGAATACCTCAAAGTCGCGGAGGATTCGATCCAGGCGTGGAATCACGCGCGTGATCATGAGGGCCGCATCGTTGAGGTTGTTGAACAGCGACGGATCGTTGAAGAACTTCTGGATGGTGCCGTCCCCGCTGCCGCCCATCGAGACCAGAATGCGCGTCAGTTGCTCGATGCTGCAATCGAGATTGCGGAGCACGCGCTCGCCGCGTTCAGCCAGCGGCTTGGTCACTTGGTTGATGTTGGCGACAGTTTGCTTGCCCTCGCGGAGCAGATCGTCGGCGTTGCGCAGGACGCTGTCGAAATTGGCGCTGGCCGCTTGAGCCGCCCGCAGCGTCGCGGTGATGTTCTTCTGATTTTCATCGCTGAGCAACTGGCTGATGCGCTGAAGGACGTCCGTCGATTGGTCGAGCGCCTTCGTCGCTCGATCCTGGTTCGCCTGAATGAAGACGTTGACGGTTTCGCCGACCTGGCTGAAGTTGCGCAGCGTCAGTTGCAGTTCTTCATTGGTCCGCCGCAGCCCCGGGGCGATCGTGCGGACGTTTTGCAGCAAGGCGCGGAGTTCGTCGTTGGTGCGGCGGACTTCGGGAACGGCCTCGCGGATCGCCCGGCCGAGAGCGGCAAACTCGCGCACACCCAGTTCGAGTTGCGGCAGAATCTGCTCGAACCGCTCGGCGGAGCGTCGGATCGCCTGTAACGCCGCCTGGACCGTCGGCAGGATGTCGGACGCCTGCGTCAGCAAGGCGCGGGAATCGGACGCCGGCCGGCCGCGAATCACCGACCCCGGCGGAATCGGCTCACCGAGCGGGATATCGCCGGGCGGATTGGCGCCGGCCCCATCTTGCTCCCAGAGCCCGGCCGGTTGGATCGGTTGCGGCGGTTGCAACTTCGGTTCGCCGGCCGGCTCCGGGGCCGGGAGTTTCGGCGGCGCCGCCAGCTTGGGCACGAAATCGATCGTCGTGTCCCGGCTCAGCAGGTCCTGGCTGATCACCGGCTCTTCATTTTGTCGGATCGTGTATTGCCGGTTCACGCGGATGACGACGTGGACCTTTCCGGTGGCGTCGTCGAGCCGGACCGACGAGACTTCGCCGATACGGACGCCGGACTTGCGAACCGGCGTGCCGGGCGAGACGCCGGGCGCGTCATCGAAGATGATCGTGTAGGTGTCGGTGCGGGCGAAGAAGCGCTGGGGGGCCCCGCCGAAGAGCAACACCATGGCGATGAGCATGGCGCCGGCGGCGGCGACAAACAAGCCGAGACGAAAGCGTTGCTTCCGGTCGTCCACGGCGAGTCCTTCCGAGACGGCGAGCATCCTACTGAACGGCGGCGGCAAGGCGGTCGCGCGCTTCGCCGTCCACGAACTGGCGGACGCGCGGGTCGGGACACGACTGGAGCTCGGCCGGCGCGCCGTCGAAGACGATCTGCGGCTCGCCCGGCTCCAGCCGCGACAGCGGCAGCAGCATCACTACTCGGTCCGCGACCCGCCGAACCGTTCGCAGATCGTGGGTGACGACGATGCTGGTGATCGGTCGGCGCCGGCGCGTCTGCAGGATCAGTTCGTTGATCACATCACTCATGATCGGATCAAGCCCGGTCGTCGGTTCGTCGTAAAGCATGACCTCCGGGTCGAGAACCAGCGCCCGAGCCAGACCGACCCGCTTTTTCATGCCGCCCGACAGCTCCGCCGGCATTTTCCGCTCAACCCCTTCGGACAGTCCTACCTCCTGCAATCGTTGCATCACGCGCTCTCGGAGCTCCGACTCCGAGAGATCCCGGTGCGCGCGCAACCCGAATGCCACGTTGTCGAAGACGCTCAGGCTGTCGAACAGCGCCGCGCCCTGAAATAGAAAGCCGATCCGCAGCCGCTGCCGGACCAGTTCGCGATCGTCGAGGCGGGACAGGTCGCGCCCGTCAAAAATGACGCTTCCGGAGAGCGGCTTCAGCAGCCCCACGATCAGCTTCAGCGTCACCGTCTTACCACAGCCGCTCTCGCCGATCAGCACGAGCGTCTGGCCGTGCGGCACCTGCAGCGTCAGGCCGCGCAGCACATCCTGGCCGTCGAAACCGACGGCGACGTCCGAAAACGCGATCAGCGGGTCGGGATTCACAGCGTCGCTCGGAAGCTCCGAAGGGCCGATGCCTTGATATTCACGAAGACATCATCACGAAAGCACGAAAGGAGGATAGCGCGAGTTCGATGCTTTTCGCGTTTTCGTTCTGTCGGCGTTTCACGATGGTTTTCATCCGCTCCACACTCGAGCGATCGCTTGGCGGTCGAAGCGGCTCAGCCGATCGCCAATCTGAGTGTTGGCGATCTCGGAACCCGTCTCACTTCGCTGGTACGCCCCGGTTTTCACGCTTGCATGACCTGAATCCCGAACAAGCGCTCCTGAAGGCTGTTCAAGAACAAAGCCAGGAAGAAATCGAGCGCGAGGATCGCAATGAAGGACAGGACGAACGCTTCGGTGGCCGCTCGGCCGACGCCTTCGCTGCCCGCGCGGCTATGGAATCCCCGGTGGCAACTGATGAGGGCGATAAACGCGCCAAAAACGACGGCCTTGGCGAGGCTCGTGAAAATGTCCCAGTAGGTCAGGTGTGCCTGACCGTGCTGCCAGTAGAAATGCGGCTCGATGCCCCAGACGCCCAGGCAGATCGCCGCGCCGCCGATCATGCCCATCACGTCGGCCAAGATTGTCAGTAGGGGGATGAGCAAGACACAGGCCAGAAACCGCGGCACGACGAGGTAATGAACCGGATCGACCCCGAGACAAGAAAGGGCGTCGATCTGCTCCGTGACGCGCATGGTACCGAGTTCAGCGGCCATGGCGCTGCCGACGCGGCCGGCGAGCATCGTCGCCGCCAGCACCGGCCCGAGTTCGCGGACCACCGACGTATTGATGAACGAGCCCATCCAGGTCTGCAAACCCATCGGCCGAAATGCGTTGTAGGCCTGCACCGCGAGCACCATGCCGATGAAGGCGCCGGTCAAAGCCACGACCGTGACGCTGCGGACGCCGATGGCATAGCAGATGGGGACGAAGGTACCGGGCCCCGGCCGACGGCGGATCGCCCATGAGATGGCCCGGCCCGAAAAAGCCGCCCAGTCGCCGAGCGCCACCAGCGCGTCGGCGATCATCAGCCCTGGTGCGGCCCACGGACGCTGGCGTGTCGTTGCCATCGACAAAGGCCCCGCATCTTGCCGAATTTGTCGGATCGGGCGTCAGGAGCGGCCGCGGCCTGTGGTCCGGTTCGCATCCTCATCGTTGACATCGGAGCCTGATGGCCCGGGATTCACGAATCCGGGTCGAACCGTCAGCGGGAATTGGGCGTTCCGCCGACAGAACTGGCGCCAATCGGTTCGCCATTGTGCCATTGAATCCAGACGCCGGTGCGGGGATCCCAGGTAAATCCGGACCAGCCCGGGGCGACGGGGCCGTCGGCGCGTGCATACGGTTGCCGAGGCGCGGCCATGCCCGGCTCGAAGCCCGCGCCGCGCCAGGCTTCACGCATCCGCACCGCGGCAAGTTCCTGCGATCCGGCCAGGAACACGAACACCGCGATGAACGCCAGGATCAACGAGCCCCATTGCGTGAACGCCAGGATCAGGAACCCCAGCGACAGGACGCGCGACACTCCCACGGCGACTTCCGTGGCACGCACGCGATTCATGAAGAAGCTCAATCCGGCGCGGAGGACGCGACCGCCGTCCATCGGAAACGCCGGCAGCATGTTGAACACCACCAGGCCGACGTTCGCGGCCAGCAATTGAACCACGAGGTTGTGCGACAAAAGGTTCAGCGACAGTTCGCGCCCCGAGAGCGCCAGCCCGAGCCAGAGTCCGAAGGCAATGACGACGTTGACCAGCGGACCGGCGATGGCGATGAGGATTTCCGCCAGCGGCCGCTCCGGCATCCGTTCCAGCCGGGCGATCCCGCCAATCGGGTAGAGCGTGATATCCCGGGTCCCGATATGGAACGACCGGGCCATCAGCGCATGGCCGAGTTCGTGCAGGACGACGCAGCCGAACAGCGCGAGCACCAGCCCGACGCCCGCCAGCGCGACGGCAAGCCCGGAATCGAGATTGCCGTACAGCACCAGCGCCGGGATCAGCAGAAAGCTCCAGTGGACGTACACGTCGATGCCGAACGCGCGTCCGAGCCGCCATGAAGAACCCATCGGATGATTCACTACTCCTTCCGGCGCGCCGACGGCGACCGTCAAGCCGATTTCGGCAATCGCCTCTGTATTTTAGATGCCATTCGCGGCTAAACGATGCCGATTCGCCGGCTTTCCAGAGAAATCCGCGTTTCGGCGGCCTTGACTCAGAGCAAGAATGCGCGGGCGACGGAGAAATAGATGATGATCCCCGTGACGTCGACGAACGTCGCGACGAAGGGGCTGGATGCCACGCCGGGATCGGCTCCGAACGCGCGGAAAGCGAACGGCAGCATCGAGCCGACAATCGTGCCCCAGAGGCAGATCCCGGCGACGGACAACGCCACGACCTTGGCCAATGCCCAGCGGTCCACGGGCGGTTCCTCGACCACCGTGCCGGCCGGAAAACGAAACTCGCGCCACGGACCGAACTCGATGACCTCGACTTTCGCATCGGGAGGCGCCGTGGCGGTGACCGACCGGGGCAGCATCTGTATGAACTCGAGTTGATTCGCCGGCAGCCGCAGGCCCGTCGCTGGATCGTACGCCGGGGCCTCGGCGTTCGCCGGGATGCGAAATGCGATGGGTTGATCGTGTTCCTTGCTGCCGCCACGAACGCTGGCCGGCGTCGCGGCGCCCCGCACAAAGGCGATGACGGCCAGCGACACGCCCAGAGCCAATCCCATGAACAGTTCGTGCCGGAGCACGCGCAGCCAACTGCCGCGTCCGAGTTGACCCAGGGCCATGGCGCGCGTGATCAGCGTCGCCGCCTGCGAGCCGGAATTGCCGCCTGTTGAAATGCACAACGGCACAAACAAGCTGAGCACGACCAGTTTGCTGATCTCGTCCTCGAAATGCGACAGGGCCGTGAACGTGAACAACTCGGCGCCGAAAAGGCACGCCAGCCAGAACGCGCGAGTCTTCCAGATCGTGACGAAATTGGCTTCGAGGTAATTCTCAGCCAGCGGCCCAAGCCCGCCGAGCCGGTGCACGTCTTCCGTGGCCTGCTCAACCACGACGTCGATAACGTCGTCGTGGGTAACGATGCCGACGAGCCGGCCTTCGTCATCGACGACCGGCATGGCAAGGAAGTCATAGCGGGCCAGTTGCTGAGCGGCGGATTCCCGACTGTCGAGCGCGCGAAGCGTCTTCAGGTCGCTGTCCATCAACTCCCGGATCGGTTGCTGGGGCGGCGCCAGGATTAACTCGCGCAGGCTGACGACGCCGAGCAGCTTCCGCGTCCGCTCGTCCAGCACGTAGACGTAGTAAATCGTCTCCGAGTTCGGCGCCTGCTGGCGCAGGCGGGTGACCGCCTCGGCCGCGCGGAGCGATTCCGGCAGCCAGGCATAATCGGTCGTCATCAGCGCCCCGACGGAGTTCGGCGGGTAGTTCGCCAGGGCGGCGATGTCGCGGCGATCCGCTTCGTCCACCAGGCGGAGAATCGACTCGGCCACGCGCGGCGGCAGTTTGCGGACCAGCAGCACGCGATCGTCGTGCGACATCTTCTCGATCAGGCGGGCGACGTGCGGCCGACCGGTGCCTTCCACGAGTCGCACCTGAAACTCGATCGGAAAGTACTCGAATATCGCCGCCTGATTGGGAATCGACGTGGACTGCAGAAATCTCCAGATGTCTTCCTCCCGGAGAGTTTCGTCGGTGAGCGCGTCCGCCACCGTGGCCGGATGCAGCGTCTCGCAGAACGTCCGCATCTCCTCGGCGTCGCCTTCCTGAAGCATCAGACGGATTTCGGGTCCAAACAGCGGGTGGCTCATGGTCGACCCAGTTTCGATTGGTGATTTTCGATTTTCGAATGCCGACTGACTGGTGCGAGCGAATCGAGCTCCGAGATCAATAATCCAGTTCTAGATTGTCGATCAGCCGTGTCGGACCGAACCGGACCGCCAAAGCGGCAACGGCCGGGCCGGTCAACCTCTCGACGGGCTGAAAGCTGTCGGCATCGACAATTTCGCCGTAGTCGAGCGTCGCGCCAGGGGTCGCGGCAACGCGATCCGCGAGCACCTGCCGCAGGGCGGCCGCATCGCGCTCTCCCTCGGCCACGCGCCGACGCACTTCCCGCAGCGCGTCGATGAGCACCGTCGCGCGGCGGCGTTCATCCGGGGCAAGATACCGGTTTCGTGAACTCATCGCCAGCCCGTCTTCCTCACGCACGGTTGGCACGACGACGATCGTCGTCGGCACGTCGAGGTCGCGCACCAGTTGCCGGACGATCCGCGCCTGCTGGGCGTCCTTCTGTCCGAAGTAGGCGCGATCGGGCTGGACGACGTTCAACAGCTTGAGCACGATCGTGGCCACGCCGCTGAAGTGCCCGGGCCGCGATGCGCCGCAGAGATAATCGCCAAGTTCCCGCACCGAGACGCTTGTGCGATGCCCCGGCGGGTACATCTCGGCGACGTCCGGCGCGAAGATGAGGTTCGCTCCTTCGCGCTCGCACAGCGCGCGATCTTCCGGCAGAGTGCGCGGATAGCGAGCGAAGTCTTCATGAGGGCCGAATTGCGTCGGGTTGACGAAGATGCTCACCACGACGAAACCGCATTCGGCCGCGGCACGGCGAATGAGCGCGGCATGCCCGGCGTGCAGTGCGCCCATCGTGGGGACCAGGCCGACAACCTTGCCGGCGGCTCGGGCCGCCGCCACGGCGCGCCGGGTCTCGGCGATCGTGTGCGTCAATTCGTGCATGATCGCTCAACTCCCCGTCTGACGCTCGAGTACCATGCTCAGATAAGAGCGGCGGATGCTCTCGGTCATCCCCAGCTCTCGGGCCACGGCGAGCACCGTCGCCTTGGCGGCGGGAAACTGCGACTCCTCGGCCAGCGCTTCGACTTCGGCAAAGCGGCCGATGCCGGTGACGTCGTCGAGACTGATGTTCAAGTCCACGCCGTCGCGATGAACGTGCGCGATGCGCCGCGCCTTGCGGACGATCGCGGTCGGGCGGTAGCCGAGGAGCGTGAAGATCCGGCCCATGCCAGCCGCGGCGTCGGGTCCGTCGCCGAGCGGGACCTCGAGTTCTGGCCGGGTCTTCGTCTCGCGATCCCGTTTTGGACCCTTGTAGGTGACGACATTGCGATGGCCGACAGATCGAATCCGCAGCGCCTCGTCGGTCGCGGCGAAGTCGCGGTCCGGAGCGTTGAAGTATTGATCGGATTCGAGACGCACCGGATCGAGAGTCGCCCCCCAGCGGTCGAGAACGGCTTCCAGCGGCGCGAAATCCGGCACGGCAAATTTCACTTCGACTTCGAGCATGGGCGGCTCCTCATCCGCAGTCCGGGGAACGATCCGATAGAATCAATGCGAGACCGACGTGGTTTCTCCCGTTGAGTGTAGGCGAGGCAGTCGCATGGCGGAATACCGGACGGTGTGCAAACTCAGCGAGTTGCGGAGCGACTGCGGAAAGACCGTGGCGGTCGGCGACCGACTGGTCGCGCTGTTCCTGCATGAGGGTCGGCCGTGCGCAATCGACGACGTCTGCCCGCACATGGGCGCGTCGCTGGGCGGCGGCGACCTGGAGAACGGCGTCGTGACGTGTCCGTGGCACGGCTGGCGATTTCGCGTCGCCGATGGGACCTGGGCTGACAATCCCCGGATTAAGATTGCGAGCTTCGCGGTCCGTGTCGTCGGCGAGGACGTGCAGGTCCTGGAGCCGGACTCGCCCAAGAAGGCAACCCACAGATGACGCCGATTGCACAGGATCCACTCCGGCTATTCTCTGAATGCTCCTTGGAATCCGTGGATCAACGACGATGGAGCCGGCACGCATTACCGACTCGGCGCGGAGGGCCATCATGAAGCGGAAGCTCTCGATTCGCTGGCTGGCGGCCGTGGCGGTAATGGTTGCCACGGCTGGTTGGACTTCTCCGCAGCCGCCGCGCAGTTCGGCGCCGAAACCCCGTCCGCGCCTCGAAGCCGTTGCCGAGACCAAGCTCCTGATGGAAGGGTTGATGCAGCCGAATTTCCGCGGGCTCGAACGGAATCTGAAGCAAGCGCCGGCCGATGATTCCGGGTGGATCTTTGCACGGGGGCAGGCGCTGCTGATAGCGGAGACCGGCAACTTGCTGATGATGCGGCCGCCGCGATCCGGCGGTCAAGACGCCTGGAACGACCTGGCCGCGGATCTGCGCGACCGTGGCACGCGGCTGGCGCGGGCGGCGGCGGCCAAGGACCTCGAGCGCAGCCGAGCCGCTCTCCTCGAACTGGCGACGGCCTGCAACCGCTGCCATCAGACGTTCGGGCAGACGACGCGGATCACGCCATTCAGCGAACCGCCGCCCTGATTCCACTCGCCCGCTTGTTTTCCAGCCCGCTCCGGTTAGATTATCGATCACTCGAAACGGCAAGATCGGCTCGCGGAATGCGAATGACCTGGTGACTCGGCCCGCAGCCGAGCCTTATCGGAGGCGATCATTCATGTCGAGTTCCACGACTCCCCCGCCGAACGCGGCCAACGATTCGGACATGCCGCGCGAGATTCGGGTTTACCAGCATTCGCAGCTCTTCTACTGGTGGCCGGTCTGGCTCTGCGGCTTCATCATGGCGATCTGGACCTGGATCGATGGGCACCGCATGGCCATCGTCCCGGCGGACACGCAGGTACAGCGCACCGAGGCGGGCAACACGTTTCTGCTCAAGACGGAGAGCAAACACACGCAGATGCTCGACGAGGCTGCTGGGCGATCCAAGGCGAATCAGCCAGCGTTTCCGCTCCACGTGGCCCAGAGCAGCCGCCTCGGCGCCATCTTCGCGATCGTCCTGCTGCTCGTCATTGTGATTACGAACATGCCGCTCCGTGGACTTTGGTCGGTCATCGTCATCGTCGCCATCATTCTGATCTCAATCATCCTGGCCTTGGCGGACATGTGGGACAGAATCTTTCAGACGCTTGGCAACCTGCACATCTACATCAACATGGCCGGCTACTTCCTGATCTCGATCGGGCTGTTCGCCATGTGGGTGATCGCGGTATTCTTCTTCGATCGGCAGACGTATATGGTCTTCGCGCCGGGGCAGCTGCGCGTCTGCCTGGAGATCGGCGGCGGTGAAACCACCTACGACACGATGGGCATGACAATTCAGAAGTATCGGGACGACCTGTTTCGACACTGGATTTTGGGGCTCGGCTCTGGAGACTTGACGGTTCGCACGGCCGGGGCGCAAGCGCACGAGTTTCCCATGCACAACGTGCTCAACGTCAGTTCCAAGTTGAAGCAAATCGAGGCGATGCAGCGCGAGAAGCAGACGGTGCAGGTGAAGTGAGAAACAGCGGCGGCCCGCGGCACAGCCGGAATGACGCGCCGCGGGCCGCATGTTTTAGCTGGCCGATTATTTTTCCTTTTCTTTCTCTTTCTCCTTTTCCATCGGCTTCTTGAGCGGCTGCAGGAAGAACGGATGGCCGGGTTTCTTGTCGTTCGTCAACTTGGCGACGAGTTCCTCAGCAGCCTTCTTTTGCGGATAGTCGAACTCCTCGATCACCTGATGGGAGTTGCTGTAAACGGCCCAGACTTGTCGCATGCGCACCGTCTTCGGCGTGCGTGATCGAGACTTGGTGGCTCGCGGCTTGGCGGGGGCCTTCGCCTTGACGGCTTTCTTCTTCTTCGGCCGTGGTTCGTCTTCGTCCTCGTCGTCGGAATCTTCGTCTTCGTCGTCCGCCGACGCTTCCGAATCGTCGTTCTCTTCGTCCTCTTCGTCCTCGTCCTCGTCTTCCTCTTCGTCTTCGGTTTCGTCGAGTTCTTCGTCGCGCTTGCGGCGTTCGGCGGCGTCGCTTTGCTCGCGCAGCGCCTTGCGATCCAAGGTCCGTTTGGCTCGGGCCATCGCCGGGTCTCCTGTTTCAGTCAGAATCGGCAGCGCGGGGCTGCCGCAGCCGTCAGACTACCTGTGCCGGCGCATTCCGGCAAGGCGCGCCCTCAGAACCACTTGCGCCACTTGAAATACGCCAGCGGCAGCAGCCCGGACAGCGCCATGAGGCACAGCGCCCAGCCGTAGCCCAGGCGCCAGTGCAGTTCCGGCATGAAGTCGAAATTCATACCGTAAACGCCGGCAACGAGCGTCATCGGCAGCACGATGGTCGAAATCATCGTCAACACCTTCATGATCTCATTCAGGCGATTCGAAGTCGATGATAGATGGCTTTCCATCAGGTCACTGGCCATGTCGCGGGCGCCTTCGATCAATTCATTGAAACGGACGAGGTGGTCGTAAACGTTGCGGTAATAGACCATTTCTCGGGTGTCGATCATGGAGAATTCGCCGCGCGAAAGGCGCGCCAGCACCTCGCGCTCGTGAACGAGTGTTTTCCGCAAACCGATGATATGCCGCTTGAGCCGCAGCAATCGCTTGATCATGCTCCGTTCCGGCCGCATGAGCACCTGAGCCTCGAGACTCTCGAGCGCATCGGTGACGCGATCGAGCACCGGCGCGTATTCGTCCACCATGGCGTCGAGCATGAGATGAAACAGATAATCGGGGCCGCGCTGCCCATGTTCCGCGTGCCGCTCCAGACTGGCTCGCAGCTCGGCGACCGCATCGAGCGGCTCGACGTGATGCGTGACCAGTCGGGTGGAAGTCAGAATGGCGCTGAGTTGCGTGACCATCGGTCCGTTGGCCGCGGCATCCTGGGAGCGGTCGAGCGGCCGGCGAACTGACGGATGCAGCGGATTGACGACGACGAACAAATAATCCGAGAATTCTTCGACTTTCGGCAGGTGCGGTTGGCGCCGCGGGTCGCGCCATTCGCGCGTGACGTCTTCCCGTGTCAGCGGATGGACAGGCTGTAGAGCGAACAGCAACTCTTCTTCGTCGCGGGACGGCTGGCAGGCGTCGATCCAAACGGTATCAGTCGATTCGCGCAACTCCTGTAGCTGATTGGATATAGCGTCTCCGGTCAGCCATTCGACGGCGCCGGTGGCCGCTCGAAATCGGTACACGGTGATCATTTCACGCCTCGATGGAGGGACGAGTTCCTGCACGGAGCAGTCAATGCCCCCGCCGCGTAATTCGGGGTCTCGACGGGCTCCATAAGATGATCCTGGCGAATAAACTCGGATCCTCAGCCGTCTATATTCCAGGAGTTTACGGCACGCCATGGCTGCTGTCCCGGCGCTCCAGCCGTCGGTGCCCGTCAGCGACGAGGTAATCCTCGAGCGCTGTCTGAATGGCGACCGCGCCGCGCTGGAGGAACTGTTCCGGCGATATCGGCAGCCAGCGTACCGAGTGGCGCATCGGCTGCTCGGCAACGAGGCCGATGCCCTCGACGCGGTGCAGGACGGGTTCGTCAAGGTACTCGCGAACCTGAATGGATTTCAGAAACGGAGTTCGTTCAAGACTTGGTTGCTCCGCGTCGTGAGCAATGCGGCGCTCGACCTGGGTCGGCAGCGGGGTCGGCGCGAAGCGATGGCGCCGGGCGAATCGACCAACGGCGAAGCGCCGGACTTGAACTGGAGCGATCCGGCGCTGGGGTTGGAGCGTGACGATCTGCGGCGGCTGCTGGATGCCGCCCTGGCGACCCTGCCTGAGCCGCAGCGGCAGACGTTTGTGCTTCACGTGGACGCGGAAATGAGCTACCGTGACATCGCGGATGCTTTGGGGATATCGATCGGAACGGTAATGAGCCGGCTATACTACGCCCGGCAGAAATTGCGGACCTATTTGGCGCCGCATCTGCGCACATGAACCCTAACGATCCATTTCGAGACGCAGGCTTTCCGGACCTGCTGGCCGCCTTGGCTGACGGCGAATTGCCCCCCGGGCACGCCGAGCGCGTGGAGGCGTGGCTGGCGATCCAGCCGACCGCGGCCGCGGACCTGGAGACGCAGCGCCGGCTCGGTCGGCGACAGGGCCAGCTGTGGCGGCTGACGGCCGCCCGTGAGCCAAATGAGGCCTCCTGGTCCGCTGTCTGGGCGAGAATCGAAGCGGCATTGGCCCAGCCGATGCTGACGCCGGCGCCGGCCGCCCCGCGCGTCGCTCGCCGGCGGATGTTTGCCGGGCTCGCGCTCGTCGCCGCGGGGCTCCTCGTGGCCGTCGCCATCACGGATCCGTTCGGCGGCCGCCGCCCCGGCGCCGGCGACGATCCAGCCGAAGTGCTTGCCGTCGCGGCTCCGGACGACGTTCGGATTCTGCGCATCCTCGACGCCGACGCGGAATTGTTGGTCGTCGGTGAGCCGCCGCTCCGCAAGCCAATCGTGCTCGCATCCGTCGAAGACGTGGAGGGCTTGCGCGTCGTCAAAGATACCGACGGCATGATGCCGATGATTGCCAATCAACCCGGTCCGAACGCGCCGATGATCGTCGCGCCGGTCGCCGGGAAGTGAGGGTCCCATGGCCGCCAGTCGATGGTCGATCGCGGCCGGCGCATTGTTGCTTCTGGCCGGCCAAGCACCAGCCCAAGACGCCCGCGTCACGATCGTGACGATTCTGGCCAGCGCCGCCCACCAGGAAATCAACCCGAAGCTGCGGCAGATCGCCGCCGAAGTGCAAAAGCACGAACCGAGCCTCACCGGCTTCCGCATTCACAGCGTCGAGAGCAAAGACCTGAACCTGGGTCAGAAAGAGTCTTTCCAGTTGATGAAAGACGTCTCGGCGGACGTCACCGTGCTGGCCCAGGACAAGACCAAGAACCGGATTCAACTCGCGGTCAAGCCACCGCAGATGGGTGAAGTCACCTTCGCGATTGCGTATGACAAATACCTGCCGATCGTGACGCGGCAGTTGGCGGCGAATGACCGGTTGATCCTCGCGATCATGGCTCAACCGCCGAAGGCCGCCGCCGACGCAACGGCCAAGTAGCTCTCTGACCGCAGAGCACATTCAGCGCGCGAGCCCGGCGGGATTCAATGGCCAAGCTTGTGTTCGGAATGAACCAGTCTCTCGACGGGTACGTCGATCACACGGCGTTTGGGCCAAGCCCCGCGCTCTTTCGCCACTTTATCGAAGAAGCTCAAGGCCAGGCGGGCAGTGTGTACGGTCGCCGCATGTATGAAATCATGCGTTACTGGGACGACGACCATCCGGAATGGGAGGCGGCGGAGCGCGACTTCGCCGCGGCGTGGCGGAAGCAGCCCAAGTGGGTCGTCTCGCGGACTCTGACATCGCTGGGCCCCAATGCCACGCTCATCACGGAGAATCTTGGGGACGCGATCCGCACGCTGAAAGCCGGACGCCATGGGGAAATCGAAGTTGCCGGCCCGGACTTGGCGCGCAGCCTCACGGAACTGGGGCTCATTGACGAATATCGAATCTACCTGCATCCCGTCGTGCTTGGCCAGGGCAAGCCCTACTTCGCTGGTCCCAGACCGCCGCTTCGCCTTCAGGGTTTTGACCGGATTGACGAGAACGTGCTCCGGCTGACCTATGTTCCGGCTTGATGGTGCGACCGATCCATTCATCAGTATCGTGCGGCCTAGGGCAGGTCGCTGGTCCATTCGTCGCGGCCGTACTTGGACTCGACGAGCGCACGGGCTGCGGCCAGATCGTGTGCCGTCAACTCGTCGCGCGTCAGGCCGAATCGCCGCTCGAATCCCGCGACGAGTCGCTCCACGATTGCCTCGCGCGCCAGATCGGTTTGCCGCCGCAACGGACTGACGCGCTTGGCGGCGCTCGGAATGCCCTTGTCGCTGAGTTTCTCCCGGCCGATGCGCAGCACGCGCAGCATGTCGTCCGGATTCATCTCGTAAGCGATCGTGGTGTGGTGCAGCACGACTCCCGGACGGCGCACTTGGGCCGCGCCGCCGATCTTGCCCTCTGGCGAGGTGATGTCATTGAGCGGCTGATACCAGGCGTTCACGCCGATTTCTCGAAACACCTCGACGGCCCAGCGGTCGAGCATCTCGTAGGAATCGCGAATGGACACGCCGTGCGTCAGGTCCTCGGGCAAGTAAAGTGAATACGTGATCGTGGCGCCGGGCTGGACGAACATCGCGCCGCCGCCGCTGGCCCGCCGGACGACCGCGACGCCGAGTTGCGCGACCGCGTCCAGATCAACTTCGTTGCGGAGCGACTGGAAGCGGCCGAGAATCACAGCCGGCGACGCCCAGGCCCAAAACCGCAATGTCGGCGGGCGCCGCCGCTCGGCCACGGCGGCGAGCAGCACCTCATCCAGGGCAACGTGCTCCGCCGGACCAAGTTCAACTTCGGGCAGCAAATGCCATCCGGCGTTCGCCAGTCGCTCGATCATGGTTCGAGCCCTCGACGAATGGCCTCGGCGACGGCCTCCGGGGAGAAGCCGAGCAGTTCCGCTCCCCGCGGCAGGGCCGCCGACACCCGCCGCGCCAATTCGTCCGCCGAGGCCGCCGCCGGCGCTCCCGTCAGCGCGGCGTTGATCGCATCGAGCGATTCCTCGGGGTACAGGAAGAAATCACCGCTGATTCGAACGTTGGAAAGTCGGTCGTCGCGGACTTCAAAATCCGCGACCACCAGCTTGCCGCCCGGTGTCTTGAACTCGCCATGCATGAGGTCAACAATCTAAAGCGCGTTTCACTGTGATGTATCGACCGGAAGCCGTTCGTCATTCCGCACGATGCCAGGAATCACATCGCGGCCATCAGAGGAGAAGCAAGATTCCTCGCTGCGATCGGAATGACAGTGATTTCTTGGCTGCACCGCCAGACTGAAGTGTGCACCAATCGGAAGCCCGTTGTGCATATCCGAGGAATCCACCGATTGGTCAAATAAAATTCGGTCCACAACTGCGCCATCTGTGGAATCTGTGGATCATGATTTTTGACTCAGGACTGCCAGCGGTTGCCGACTCTCCGTATCCTCGGCAATCGGCTCGATGGTGACCGGCACGGCCTTGAAGGCCGGCGTCCGCGAGTCGGGATCAACGTCGGTCGGGACGAGAGCGTTCGCCTCCGGGTAATACATGGCCGCGTTGCCGGCGCGGATGTCCCCGGGCCGGACGCGAATCCCGGACATGACGCCGGCCGAGCTCCGCACGGTGACGACTTGATCGTCCACGAGTCCGAGTCGCGCAATGTCGGTGGGGTTCATCAAGATCACGTCTCGCCGTTCCTGGCCCCGGTAGATGTCTTCGTCTTCGTACACAACGGTATTGAACTGGCCTTCGGATCGGATGGTCATGAGCCGGAGTTCGCCGTCGCGGCGCGGCGGCGGCAGGGCCAGCGGGGTGAACCGCGCCCGTCCGGACGGCGTGGGGAATCGCGGCTGGTGCAGCGTTCGTCCGGCAATCGTGAATTCGCGCTTTGTCTCGTCGATCTCGGCCAGCGGCTCGAAACCTGGCACGGCCTGGGCAATCAACTGCCGAACCGTCATGTGTTCATGGAACCGTGACCAATCGACGGGACACCCCGCGTCGAGCACTTTTTGGCCCAGTTCCGCGAGGATTTCGATCTCACTCCGCGGCCCGTCGTATCGCGGCGGACCGCCGTCGCTCAGGCGGACGAAATTGAACATCGATTCCTGCGTGGTCGGGCCTTCCTCATCGCGGGCCCGCACCGGAAGGATTAACGTTTCCTTCGCTCGGCCGCGAACGTGACCCGTGTTCAACGTCGTGCTGAGATACGCGATGAGATCGAGCCGACCGAGCGCGCGCTCGGCGAAAGCCGAGTCCGGATTCGACCCGAACAGATTGCCGCCGAGGCATACCGCCGCTCGCATCCGACCCTCGGCCGCGGCCTGGACGCACGCCATCGTGTCGAGTCCCGGTTGCTTGGGCAGCGCGACTCCCAGCGCGGATTCCAGGCGATCGATGACGTGCTGCTTGAGATTCGGCACGACGCCGATCGACCCGAGTCCCTGGACGTTGGAGTGCCCGCGGATCGGCAACAAGCCAGCGCCGGGCCGGCCGATCATGCCCCGCAACAGTGCCAGATTGACGATCGCTTGCACATTCGCCACGCCGTGCCGGTGATGCGTGATGCCCATTGTCCAGCCGAAGATCGAGCGCTCGGAGCGCGAATAGACGTCGGCAAATTGTTCGATCGATTCGCGCGGCACGCCGCTGGACGCGAGGATTGTCGGCCAATCGGCCGCGTTCACGGCTTCGCGGAATGGCGGGAAGCCCTCCGTGGCCGACTCGATGAACTCGTCATCGACGGTGCGACGTTCGAGCAGCACCCGGGCGACGCCCGTGAGCAAGGCGACGTCGCCGCCGATGTGCGGCTGAATGTACAGACTGGCAATCGGCGACCCGAAGAGCAGGCTGCGCCAATCCGAGGGAACGCGGAAATTGACCAGCCCGAGTTCGCGCAGCGGGTTGACGACGATGACGTGGCCGCCGCGGCGGCGAATCTGCATCAGCGACCGCATCAGCCGCGGATGGTTCGACGCCGGATTGCCGCCGATGAGCACGAACAGGTCGGCGTGTTCCACGTCGTCGAGCGTGACGGTCGCCGTGCCCACGCCGATTGTCCGGCTCAGCCCGACGCCACTCGCCTGGTGACAGTAAAAGGAACAGTTGTTAACGAAATTCGTGCCGAAGAGCCGAGCGAATAACTGGAACAGAAAGCCGGCCTCGTTCGAGGATCGTCCGCTGGCGTAAAAGAAGCTGCGCTCGGGGCCGGCGATGCGGAGTTGCTCTGCCAAGCGGCCCAGCGCATCGTCCCACGAAATCGGTCGGTAGTGCGTATCGCCGGGACCAGCGATGAGCGGTCGCGTCAGCCGCCCGCTCCATTCCAGTTCGCGCGGCGACAGTCCCCGCAACTGACCGAGGCTCAGCGTACTGAAGAATTCCGGCCGGATGGCGCCCTGCATGTCGGCGACCATCGCCTGAAGCGATTTCTTGCAGACTTCCGGGAAATGGCCAGCTTCGTTGACCATGCCGCCGCGCTGCCCGCCCATGCCCAGGGCGCATGTCTTGCAGGCGTTCTTGGCGCGGAGGGCCGACCAGAGTCGGCGAAAGCCGACGCGTCGGGCCATCCGCAACGTGTATTGGATGGCCGCCCAGCCGCCGCCGCTCGAGAGCCGCTTCATGCGGCTGTTGTAGGGCGCGGAGCGAATGGCCGACGAGATTGGCCGCCACCCGCCGGGACCGGCGCGCGCCTCAAATGAACAAGGCCCATCGCCGAAGCGGATGGGCCTTGCTCGCAATCAAGTCCGGGCCGCGGCGGGGTGGGGGGGGGATGACGCATCGGGCACGGAGGATTGTCGCCGGGAGGCGGCGACAGGTTCGCCCGACGCGGCGGCGCCGGCTTGAACCGAGCGACGCGCGCGTCGCCCGGCTGTCGCCGAGCGGTCCAGCCGGCCGGCGACGACACTGTTTATCGGTCGAGGACTCGCCGCGAATGAGGCAATTCCGCCTGGCTCCGACTCCGTGCCGTCGCACCGTTCTTGCCGACCGTCACGGCCGGACTAGCATACCGCCCAGCGGGCCCTTTTTTCTCGCTCCCATCGAGGTTTGCAGTCATGGCCTCCGCGACCAGCGTCACCCGATTGTTCGGCCTGAATCTCACGCCCGGCAAACTTCGCGGCCTCCAGCGGATCAGCAATCCGAACGGCACGCTGACGATGGTGGCCACGGATCAGAACAGTTCGATGATTTCAATGCTGAAAGACAGCTTCAAGAAAAAGGGGGAGGATCGCGAGCCGACCTATCACGAAATCGTCGAAGCCAAGATCGTGCTGGCCAAATCGCTGGGGCCGCATTGCAGCGGCTTGCTCGTCGATGGGTACTACGGCTACTGGAACTCCGTGGCGAGCTTTTCGATTCCGCCTTCGACCGGCGTCTTGGTGCGCGTGGAGAAGTCCGGTGGCGAAAAGAACAAGCATGGCGCGCCGCTTGGCGCCGTCGAGCCGGGCTGGGGCGTCCACAAGATCAAACGCTGCGGCGCGGACGCCGTCAAGCTGCTCGCGCAGTTCGAACCCAAGGAGTATGAATCGGCCGAACATCAGTTCGCTTTCGTTCGACAGATTTCCGAGGAGTGTCAGAAACACGACATCCTCTTTCTGCTCGAGCCGACGGCGTTTCCCTTCGACGGCGAAAAGAAAGACGACCCGAAGTACAAGGCGCGCAAGGCCGAGACAGTGATCGAAAGCGCGCGCATCCTGTCGCCCTGGTGCGACGTGTACAAGGCGGAGTTCCCCGGCCATCTGAGCGACGGTCCCGACGTGCTGGCCAAGAACCTGAAAGCGCTCAATGCCGCCTGCCAGCGGCCGTGGGTGCTGCTGTCGGCCGGCGTCGATTTCCCTGACTACAAGAAGCAGGTGGAACTGGCCGTTCAACACGGCGCCAGCGGCGTCCTGGGCGGCCGGGCGTTCTGGAAGGAGTATTTCCTTCAGGATTCGCCCGAGGCGCGGCTCAAATACGCTCAGGGCGAGTGCGTGGAGCGCGTCCGCACCATCGACTCGATCGTCAAAGCGCAGGCTCAACCGTGGTTTGCCCGGTACGGATTGAGCATGGAGCAATTGGCGACGATGCGAGCGGCCGAGGGCTGGCTCTTCCGCTACGGCGGCGCCGGCGCCGGCGGGACGTCGCGATACGTCGAAGGCGACGTGTACTAGTTTCCGCGCGAGATCGCAACCGGATTGGACGGCCCTCGGCAAATTGCCTGGCTTACCGAGACGACGCCGGCCGCGCCAACTCTGATCTTGCCAATTCGGTCTCAGCGGTTATAGTCGCAGCCGCTGACTGCGCTTTTCCGACGTCGCAAGGATGCGCCGATGTCTGCCGCTGCACCGTCGCGATCCGCCACGCCGCGCTCCATCGCCTTCGCTCGGCAGATACTCCAGGCCGAGGCGTCCGCGTTGCGCGAGGTGGCGGAGCGGCTCGACTTTCGCTTCGCGCAAGCCGTCGATCGCCTGGCCGCCTGCTCGGGCCGAATCGCCGTCACCGGCGTCGGCAAGTCCGCCGATGTCGCCGCCAAGATCGTCGGCACCATGAACTCCACCGGCACGCGCGCCTATCTGCTCGATCCGACCCGCGCCCTCCACGGCGACCTGGGAATGATCCATCCGGACGACCTGGCCCTGGTCTTGTCGCATTCCGGCGAGAGCGAGGAGATCGTCCGGCTGTTGCCGCCGCTGCGCGAACTGAGCGCCGGCATCATCGCGGTGACGGGCTCGGCCGGCAGCACGCTGGCTCGGACGTCGGACGTTGCCCTCGTTTACGGTTCCGTCGTCGAGGCCTGTCCGCTGACGTTAGCGCCGAGCACCAGCACCACGGTGATGCTGGCCCTCGGCGACGCGCTGGCGTTCGTGCTCAGCGACCAGCGCCGGTTCACGGCCGAGCAGTTTGCCCGGTATCATCCGGCCGGGTCGCTGGGTCGGCGGCTCGCTCCGATCGAGACGGTGATGCGCCGCGGAGACGACTTGCGCATCGCCTCGGCGGACGAGACGGTCCGAAGCGTCTTCGCTCGGCCGCAGCCGCCGCGCCGCACCGGCGCCATCATGCTGACCGACGGCGATGGGCGGCTGTGCGGGCTATTCACCGACAGCGACTTGGCCCGCCTGTTCGAGCAGCGGCGCGACGCGGCTCTGGACCGCCCCATTCGGGAGGTGATGACTCGCCAGCCGATCACCATTCCACTCGGCGCCCGAGTCGGGGAAGCTCTCGAAATCGTTCGCCGGCGCAAGATCAGCGAGGTGCCAGTCGTCGACGCGGACGGCCGGCCCGTGGGGTTGCTCGACATCACGGACTTGATCGGGGCGGCGTCGGCTGCGGGACGCCAGCGACGAGCGGCTTGATCCATGAAGGGCGATCGCGCACTGGCGGACCGGGCGGCTGCCATCGAACTTCTGGTCCTCGACGTGGACGGCGTGCTGACCGACGGCCGGGTCGCCACGCTGCCGGACGGGACGGAGTTGAAGTGGTTCCACGTCCGAGACGGAGCGGGCATCGTGGCCTGGCACTCACTTGGCCGACGAACCGCCATCCTGTCGGGGCGAACCTCGCCCGTCGTGGACCGACGGGCAGCCGAACTTCGGGTTCATTGGGTCCGGCAAGGCGTGATGGACAAGCGCGCGGAGCTCGAATCGATTCTGCGCGCGGCGGGGACAAGCGCGGATCGAGCTGCGGCGATCGGCGATGACCTAGCCGACCTGCCGGTGCTGCAAGCGGTCGGCGTATCAGCGGCCGTGGCCGACGCCTGCGCCGAGGTGCGGGCCGCCGCGGATTTCGTCTGCCGGACGCCGGGCGGCCGCGGCGCGGTGCGCGAGTTCATCGAGTGGCTCCTCCGCGCCCAAGAGGCCTGGGACGTCGTGCTGAATCGCGGCCGGTAATGTCGACCTGTCTCGGGAGATTTTGACGGTGTGGACGCCCCGGCGCATGCTGCTGCTCGTCCTCGGCATCGGGGTGTTCTTCGGCGCCTACAGCGTGTATGCGCGGTTTCTCGGCGGGATCGACGGCTTACCGCATCTGCCTCCCGAACTCCTGGCTCGCCGCGCCGACAGCGATCCGTTTCTGCCGCCCACCCAGACCGTCACTGATCGCAAACTCGCACTCGCCTTCGGCTCGTCGTGCGAAGAGATCAGTTACAACTACAAGGTCGAGCTGCCCGCCAAGGGCATCATCATCGCCACGAATCAGTACGACATCGACCCCGACGGACGGCTCAAGCTCACGCCGTTCAGCCTGGCAACATTGCGCGAGCGGAACGCCGGCGGCCATCCGGAAATCAACTCGGTGCATTGCGATATCGGCTACCTCGAGTTCGACAAGCCGGTGAAGACGCTGCAGGAGATCGGCTCGCGGCGGATCGTGGCGTGCGAACTCGTCGGCGATCCGGAGTTGCTCAGCCACGACCCGCGGCGCGGCGCGATTCACCTGGTCAACAACCGCGCGACGCCGTCGCCGGATGACGATCTCGTGCTCGTGACGAGTGGGCCGGTAACGTATCGAGAGGCCGCTCAGCCGGGCCTGCCGCTCGACAAGGCGAAGCCGGAGATCGCCACGGCGGCCGCGGTTCAGATCGTCGATCGCCGCGACGCGCCGCAGTCAACGACAGTGACGGCCCAGGGGATGCAGGTATTTCTCGCCGTCGACGGACCGGGTGAGGCCGGCCAGCGACGCGGGCCGGTGGGCCGCAGCGCCGCGATCACCGGCGTTCGCCGCGTCGTCCTACCCGCCAACGTGAATATGAACCTCTGGATCGAATCCGGAAGCGGCTTTCTGGCGTCGTCGCGGTCTGAAAAACCGCCGATCAACGGCGATCGGCGGACGCGCACCAACCTGCAAATCACGACCATGGGCTCGTTCACCTACGACATGCTTCCCGACGGCGATCGCGCGCGCTTCGATCGTCTGCCGCCGAGTGCGACGCCGTTGCCGAACTCGGTGCGCGTCGTCCGGCCGCTGGTCCGCAGCGCGGATTCTGTTCTCAACGATCAGCTCGAATGCGATTCGCTCGAGTTGAAGTTCATGGGCAAAACGCCGCCGGCGAACGCGGTCAAACCAGCGCCGGGCCGCTCCGCCGCCGGAACGGACCGCGTGCAGATCGAATGGATCCACGCCTGGGGACAGTACGTCATTCTCACGTCCGACGAGGAAAAGCTCGAGGCCCGCGGCAACGACCTGTTTCACGATGCCGTCGCCAAGACCACGACGCTTCACGGCCATCCCGAAACGGTCGCCATCCGAGAGAACAGCGAGATTCACGCGCCGGTGCTGATCATTCACGCCGCCGAAGACAAGGCCGAACAATATGCCGAGGCGCGCGGCGAGGGCACGTTTCGACTGATGGACAAAGCGGGAGGCCAGCGAACCGTCACCGGTCGATGGAAGGATCGCCTGACTTATCGCAAAGACGGCGACCGCGACCTGTTGACGCTGTCCGGCGACGCCGTGTTCGACAATCCGAGCGGCGGACAGATGCTTCGTGGCGACACCATCAAGCTCTGGCTGACCGGGGCCGCGCGCGCCGCGCCGACCGTGCCTGCGGCCGGGGGACCGGCCGAGCGCGTCCGCCCCAACAAACTCGAGGCGTTCGGTCACGTGCTCGCCCAGGCGCCGGAACTCTCCATCCGCGATACGGATGAACTGATCGTCTTTTTCCGGGAGCTCGAGCCGGTGATGCCGGCGGCGTCGCCGGCGCCCGGCGTCGCCACACCCTCAGCGCCTCCGTTCCCAGCACCGGTCAGCCCGCCTCCGCAACAGCAAAAACCAGCCCAGCGTCCGCGCGAACCGATTGATCTCCGGGCTCGCCGGATTCAGGTCTTCCTCCTCCGGGCCGGCGAGCAGACCCAACTCGATCGCGTCGACTGCGAGGGCGCCGTGGCCGTCCACCAAAACCCCACTCCGCCGCAGACCAAGCCGATCGACATGCGGGGCACGGGCCTGTCGCTCAAGCACACGCCGGACGGCAACATCCTTGAAGTCAAAGGCGACTTGCAATCGCCCGGTGAGGTCATCCTGCCGGAACTGGAACTGATCGGACCTTACATCAAGATCGATCAAGTCGAAAACGTCGCCGAGGTCAACGATATCGGCAGCATGAGGATCGAAAGCCACACCGACATGCAAGGCAAGAAGCTCGACAAGCCGACGCCGCTGATCATCACCTGGAAACAGAAGATGCGCTTCAAGGGGCAAACCGTGGTGTTCCACGGTCACGTTCAGGCGGAGCAGGGCGATACGAGCCTCCTGTGCAACAACATGCAGGTGTTTCTCAACAAGCCGGTGTCGCTCAAGCAGCCATCGCCCGATGAACGTCGGGGAACCGAGGGCGCCGCCGGCATCGACAAAGTCATCTGCGACAACCAGGGCCAGACACTGCCCCAGCCGGTCAGCATCACGGAGAATGTGCGCGGACTCGACGGCAAGCTCGTCCGTTATCACCGGATCGAGACCGACACGGTGGCAATGCACAAGGAAGAGGGGCTGCTCGAGGCGGGGCCGGGCAGCGTGCGCATCCTTCAGCCGGGTGGGAAGGACGATTCGCTCTTGGCGCCGTCCAAGCCCCGGGAGCCGCCCTCGACCCCGCGGCCGCCCGCCGATGATGCCTACAAGCTGACCTGGGTCCGTTACGGTCGAGCGCTTCGCGTGGACAATCAACGTCGCACCGCGACCTTCCACAAGAACGTCGAAGTGCTGCACATGCCGAAAGACGATCCCGGCCTGGCGCTCAATTTTTCAAAACTGGTCGATGCGTTGCCGCCCGGAGCCGTCTACCTGCGTTGCGAGCGTCTCGACGTCTACAGCACGAAGGATGCGAGCGGCCGGACGCAGCAGGAATTCACCGCCCGCGACCGCGCTGAGGTGCAAGCCGCCGAATTCTCCGGCCGCGCCAGCGTCATCAAGTACGACGACGCCAAGCAACAGGTCGTCTTCGAAGGCAACGGCGGCGCGCTGGCGGAACTCTACCGCGTCACCGTTCCCGGCCAACCGGCGGAGACGATCAAGGCCGAGAAAATCATCTACAACCGGCTGACCGGAGCGTTCAAGACCGAAGGCACGAAGATGATCACGGCCGGGGGAACCAAACGGCCGCAATAGCCGGCGTCATGCGTCCTTGATTTCCGGTCCCGGCTGCCGATTGAATAGTTCGGTCAGGTCGGCGAGGTGATTGATGACCTCCGTCGTCACGAGGGCTTCCGGGCAGCGCCAGCGCCAGTTGCCGTCGGGCGCCCCCGGGACGTTCATGCGGGCGTCACTGTCCAGGCCGAGCACGTCCTGCATGGGAACGATGGCGAAGTCGGCGACGGATCCCCAGGCGAGGCGCAGCAGCGTGCCGACCGGATCGGAATCGACGTGCGGCGCGTAGCGGCGCAGAAACGTCCGCTCGGAATCGGCCAGCGACCGCCACCAGCCGAGCGTCGTGTCGTTGTCGTGCGTGCCGGTGTAAACCACAAGATTGCGGACGTGGTTGTGCGGCAGAAACCGCGATTCGACCGCGCCGCCGAACGCAAATTGCAGGATCGCCATCCCCGGCAAGGCGAACTGGTCGCGGAGTTGGTGGACGTCCCGCGTGATCAATCCGAGATCCTCAGCCACCAGAGGCAGCCGGCCGAGCGCCCGCTGGATTGCCTGGAATAACTCGGCGCCAGGTCCCGGCTTCCATTCGCCGCTCTCTGCCGTCGGAGCCCCGAAGGGGATGTGCCAGGCGGCCGCGAAACCGCGGAAATGATCGAGCCGCACCAGATCGACTTGGCGCAGCGCCGCGCGCAGCCGGGCGATCCACCAGGCGAAGCCCGTGGCACGGTGCGCGTCCCAGTCGTAAAGCGGATTGCCCCAGAGCTGGCCCGTGGCGCTGAAGTAGTCCGGCGGCACGCCGGCCACGAAGCGCGGTCGGCGATCGGCGTCGAGCAGGAACAGTTCCGGATGCGACCAGACGTCCGCGGAATCGGCCGCGACGAATATCGGCACATCGCCCAGCAGGCGGATGCCCCGCGCTCGCGCGTGCCGGCGCAGTTCGTCCCACTGCCGGAAGAAGAGGAACTGCTGAAACCGCTGCTGAGCGATCGCGTCGGCGAGGTCGCGGCGAGCCGCGTCGAGTGCGGCTGGCTCGCGCCGGGCGAGCGGCGCCGGCCAGTCGCGCCAACCTGCCGTGCCATGCACCGATTTGATCGCCATGAACAACGCGAAGTCGTCGAGCCACGGCGCCTCCGTGCGGCCAAACTGCTCAAACTCGCCGCCGAGTCGATCAGCCCCGCCGCTTCGGAAGTTCTGCCAGGCTCGGTCCAGCAACCATGATTTGAACTTGGCCACGTTGTCGAAGTCGATCGGCCCGGCGTCGAACCGCACGTCGCGGAGGTCGTCCGGCTTGACCAGACCGTCGCGCGCCAGCAGGTCGGGGCTGATCAGCCGCGGATTGCCCGCGAATGCGGAAAAACTCTGGTAGGGCGAATCGCCGGCGCCGGTGGGGCCGAGCGGCAGCACCTGCCACCAGCTTTGCTTGGCTCGCGCCAGCGCGTCGATCCACATGTGAGCCGTCGGGCCCAGATCGCCGATGCCGTAGCGTCCCGGCAACGACGTCGGATGCAGCAGGATGCCGGCCGAGCGGCGCTTCGGTTCAGCCATGAGCGTCCTCAAGACTCAGGAAGCACGGAAACGTCGAGTGAATCGAACTAGAAGAAAAACCGCCCTCAGTGTCTCAGTCGCGTGTCAACCGACGACGCCTTCCCGCGTTTCGCGGACCAGTTGATCGACGACTGCTTTCAGGTCGCCGGTCTGTTCGAACACCCGCACCTGCCGTTCGGCGCTGTTCCCCTCGTCGAGAATGCGGAAGGCATATTCGACTTCCTTGCGGGTTCCGAGTTCATCCAGCACGTCGCCGAGAAACCATTCGATCAGTTCCCGGATGAGCGCACGGGCCGGCAGCTCCTCCTGTTTGCCGAGGTCCATGAGCCGGCCGCCCAGGCCGTAGCGCACTGCGCGCCATTTGTTTTCCTCGATCAGCGCGGTCGGATACACTCGGAACGTCATGTTGTCCCGGCGGAGCTTCCACAGTTTGGCGATCATGGCCTGGAAGATCGCCGCCATGCAGATCGCCTCATCGACGCGGGTACACACGTCGCAGATGCGGAATTCGAGCGTGGGATAGCGCCAGTTGGGGCGGATGTCCCACCAGAGCTTGGTCCCGTCCGGAATGCAGCGCGTCTTGATCAGCGTTTCGACGAGATGATTCAACTCGCCCCACGAGCCGAAGATCGGCGGAATGCCCGAGCGCGGGAACGACCGAAAAATGATGCTGCGGTAGGATTGCAGCCCGGTGCGGCGGCCTTCCCAGAACGGCGAACTGGCCGCCAGGCACAGGACGTGCGGCATGAAATAACGGGCGACGTTCATCGCGTCGATGAGGAATTCGCGGTCCTCGATGCCGATGTGCACGTGCGTCCCAAAGATGAGGAGTTGCTGCGCCAGGTCGGCCATATCCTGCTTGACGCCGAGATACCGCTCGAACGGCGTGATCTCCTGTTTGAGCCAGGAGGAAAAGGGGTGCGTGCCGGCGGCCGCGATGACCAGACCGTTGGCCCCGGCCAGTTCAATGATGTGCCGCCGCAGGCGAATCAATTCCGCCCGCGCCTCGGCCGGCGTGTTGCACACCTCGGTCCCGACTTCGACCATCGACTGGTGCAACTCGGCTTTGACCTGCTCCCGCAACTGGAGCTTGTCGTGCTCCAGCAGTTGGGTGATGTACGAGCGCAGTTCGCGCGACTGCGGATCGATGATCTGGTACTCTTCTTCGATGCCGATCGTCAGCGATGGAGGTTTCATGGGCCTACCTCTCTGAGACGACGAAAGTCGGAACGGTCGATCCGCCGCCTGCCGTCACGTTCAGGAGCGCCTCGGTGGAGATCCGCGTCAGGCAGCCGTCCATCGTGGCCGACCCGCCGACGAATGGATTGGTGTCCACCATGCGATCGATGAGTTGCACTCGCCCGTCGATCCAGCTTGGATACGGTTCGCGCGGCAGGTCGATTTTCTCCTGCACCACGAACGGTTCTCGGAGCGCGGCGGCGACGGCGGCGTCCCAAGTCGCTGGATCCACGGTCCAACCGAGAACGATTCCCTTTCCGCCGTATTCGTCGTTCGGCTTCAAGACGAATTGCTCCCGCCGCGACAGAATGTACGGCACGAGGTCCACAGGCCGGCCGGCATGCTCCGTGGTCCGCTCCGCGACCACCCGCGTCCAAGGGATGTGCTCGGCGATCAAGCGGCGTTCGACGTCGCTGAACATGGCGGCGTTGCGCTCATCGGAGAGCACGGCCAGGCTCGCCTTCTTGTACAGGATCTTGCAGCGGAACCCGTTGACCATGCAGACTGCTCGATCGCGCACGGCCCGGACAACGGGATGCTCCAGCCCACCGCGCTCCAAGAGTTCGCTGATTAAGACGCGCTTGTAAATGAGCGTGATGACGAAATCGTCGGCGCGCAGCCGCCCGTTGGAATACTCCACTTCACGGGGATCGACGATCCGGGCCGCGAGTCCGCGGTCGTGGAAATACCGCTCGAACACGCGGAACTCGCTGGCCGTGGGCACGTCGCTCCAATCGAGGATCGCGATCGTGGGCCGGGCGCTGCGATGCCCGCAGAACTGCTCATAAGAATCCAGCAGCGCGTGCAAGACGTGCGGGCGCGCCGGGATCGGCTGCACGTGGTAGCGGCGCAGGAACCGCCGCAGGATCGGCAGACCCAGAAAAATGTCGGATAGCGCGTCGTTGTAACCGGCACCGGCCGGCGTTTCCGCGTTGTATTCGGTGAACTTCAACCCGTCGTCGCCCACGAGAAACGCGTCGAGCCGGGCCGTCGGACTCGGGTCGGGAATGCCGGGGTCATCGGCGAGCAGCGCGTCTTCCTCCGGCCGCAATCCGAATTGCCGGCGAAACTCAGGGTTGGACATCGCCGCGTCGTAGATCCGCCGAAACGCCGGCAAGAGTCCCGCCACGCGCTCCCGCAGAAACCGATCCTGCTCGACTGTTAGGAACCGCGGGCGCAGCACCGAGCAGACCGGCCGCGAGCCGAAATACATGCCGTGCAGGCGCGTCTGCGCCTCGAGCTCCGCCTGCGTGTCGGCCGCGACAGCGTCGGACAGCAGATCGTGATACACGGCGATCGGGCCGGGCGCCATGCCGGGGATCCTTTCACTGTTCCAGGAGCAACTTGAACTTCTCAGCTCGGAAATCGGCCAGCGTCTGCAAATCGCGCCGGATGCGATCGTTGGTCAGCATCAATCCGATCAGTCCGCCGGGCGACTCGTACTCGATGCGATCGGTCATTTTGCAGCCGATCGGGTCTGGCGCGACGCTGTGGGTATGCTTGAACTTGCCGAACGGACCAGACACTTGTTCATCGGTGAAAGCGACGCCGTCCTCGAACGCCGTCACCTCGCTGATGATTTTCTGCGGAATGCCGAACTTGCTACCCTGAATAGTGATTCGAGCACCGAGCGCGAGCCGCTCGGGCGCTTCGAGCAGCTTGAGATGGAACTCCGGAGGCGAAACCAGCAGCAGATTGGCCGGCCGAGCCAGGAATTCGAACACCTGGGCCGGCGGGCACTTCAGCAGGAGTTCGGATTCGAAAATCGGCATGAGCCGCTCCATTTCGGGTTGAAGATTGAGTCATTGAGCATGGTAGCGAACCCCACGGCGTTCGCCATTGGAGAACAATTCGGCCGATGACCGCGCCCCATCCGTTCGGCCGCTGTCTCGTGCTCACCGGCGCCACCGGATCCGGCAAGTCGGCGCTGGCGCTGGAACTGGCCCCGGCATTGAACGCCGAAATCGTGTCGATGGACTCGATGGCGGTGTATCGCGGGTTCGACATTGGCACGGCCAAGCCGTCGGTCGAGGAGCGGATCCGCGTGCCGCATCACCTCATTGATGAACTCGATCCGTGGGAATCGGCGAGCGTGGCGTGGTGGCTGGAGCGCGTCCGGTCGGCGGTGGCCGACATCGAATCGCGAGGCCGACGCGCGCTGATCGTCGGCGGCACGCCGCTGTATCTGAAGGCGCTGGCGCGGGGCCTGTTTCGTGGGCCGCCGGCCAACGCCGCGCTCCGCGAAGCGCTGGAAGCGGAAGCGGCGCGGTCAGGCTCAACCGTACTGCACGCGCGGCTGGCGCAATTCGATCCCCTCGCCGCGGCGCGGATTCACCCGAACGATTTGAAGCGCATCGTGCGGGCGTTGGAGGTGCTGACCGAGACTGGCCGGCCCGTGAGCGATTGGCAGCGCGAGTGGCTGGACATGGCCGCCGGCGGGCCCGACATTGTCTGTCTCGATTGCCCGCGCGCGGAACTGTACGAGCGAATCAACGTCCGGGTGATCGCCATGCTGGAGGCCGGCTGGCTGGACGAGGCGCGACGGCTGCGCGACCTGCCACGCGGGCCAAGCCGTGAAGCCGCCGCCGCCGTCGGCTATCGCGAATTGTGGGAGTTTCTCGATGGCGCGCGGTCCTGGTCGGAAACGGTCGTCCGTATCCAGCAGCGGACGCGGCAGTTTGCCAAACGGCAGCTCACCTGGTTTCGCCGCTTGCCGGAGTGCCATTTCGCCACGGCTGAATTGACAAGAACTCGCTGGACAATGAAAATGGCCTAAGTCGGGGAAGTAGTTTTCAAGCGGTGGATGTCGGCATGAAAACGGTGACGTTGCAAGTCGTCGAAGGTGTAGACAAAGGGCGCGTATTCCGCGATCTGACCGTGCCCGTCAGCATCGGGCGCGAAGAGGGCAACCTGCTGCGCCTGAATGATGAGCGCGTCAGCCGCTTCCATGCCCGGATTCAGGTCGATAACGATGACGTGATCTTGATGGATCTGGAAAGCACAAACGGCACGCGGCTCAACGGGCAGCCGATCCAGATTCGGCGGTTGCGGCCCGGCGATCGCGTCGGCATCGGGCGATCAGTGCTGATCTTCGGATCCAATTCCGAGATTGCAGCGCGGATCGCCGCGGAGAAAGCGCTCATGGCGCCGACCGCGCCGCCGCCGTCGCGGACGCTCAATGACGTCAATCAATCCGCCTTCACCGCGCGGATGAACGACGATGACGACGACCGTTTCTGGTCGGCCGGCGAGCATCTCCTGCCGGAACTGCCGCTGAACCTCAGTCCGTCGCAGGCCGCGCGGCTGTCGGAAGTGTTCGATTTTCTGCAGCGCGGTCTCGGCAGCGCGCTGGGCGCCATGGACTCAGCGGGCGACGGGCCCGACATGACCGTTCCCTTCGCGGAGTGGCAGAAAGTGCAGGCGGTGCAGATGCTCCTCGTGCGCTACCTGCGCCGCGTGGCCGAGCCTGAGTAGCTTGCTGGACGATCCGCTGCGACCTATGAACGAAGGAAAGCGGCCAGGCACGGCGCCTCGGTCAATCGGTCGTCCCACGGTCGGGCAGCGCGGATCATGAGCTTCGTTCATCTCCATTGCCACAGCCATTACAGCCTCCTGGACGGCGCGAATCGCATCCCGGAACTCGTCGCCCACGTCAAGTCGCTGGGCATGAACGCCGTGGCGCTGACGGACCACGGCAACCTCTACGGCGCGATCCAGCTCTACAAGGAATGCAAAAGCGCGGGCATCAATCCGATCGTGGGCTACGAGGCCTACGTGGCGCCGGGGTCCCGCACGGAGCGGATCGCGCGGAAACGCGGCGACGCCGGGTACCACCTGACGCTGCTGGCCAAGAATCGCACCGGATTCCGCAATCTCGTCAAGATGGCCTCCGCGGCGTATCTCGACGGCTACTACTATGTGCCACGCATCGATAAGGACCTGCTCGCCGCCCACCGCGAGGGTCTGATCTGCCTCAGCGGATGCGCCTCGAGCGAATTCAGCGAACTGATTCTCAAGGATCAGATCGACGAAGCCGCCCAACTGGCCGGTTGGTTCCACCGCCTCTTCGGCGATGATTTCTACATCGAGATTCAGAACAACGGCCTGGAGATTCAGCGATTGTGCGTCGAAGGCGCCGTGGACGTCGCGCGCCGGCTGGGGCTGCCGACCGTGGCGACCTGCGACGCCCACTACCTCCGCCAGGAGGACGCGCAGGCTCACGACGTGCTCCTCTGCATCAACACCGGCAAGCTGCTCAACGATCCCAATCGGCTGCGCTACGGCAGCGATCAGTTCTTCGTTCGATCGCCGGACGAGATGCTGCGTTTGTTTCCAGATCATCGCGACGCCGTCGAACGAACGCAGGCGATCGCCGATGGCTGCGCGCTGGATCTCGACTTTCGGACGCGCCATTTTCCGGCGTTCACCCCGCCGGAGGCGAAATCGCCGGAGGAGTACCTCCGTGAGTTGTGCCAAGCGGGCCTGCGCGAGCGGTATGGCCCGCAGCCGCCGCAGGCCGCCGTCGCGCGCCTGGAGCACGAACTCGACGTCATCTGCCGCATGGGCTTCGCCAGCTACTTCCTCATCGTCTGGGATTTCGTCCGCTTCGCGCGGGAGAACGGCATCCCGGCCACGGCGCGTGGCTCCGGCTGCGGCGCGATCGTCGCCTACGTTCTCAAAATCAGCCACGTCTGCCCGCTGGAATACGATCTGCTCTTCGAGCGCTTCCTCGATCCGAATCGGGCCGAGGCGCCGGATATCGACATCGACTTCTGCCAGGATCGCCGCGAACAGGTCATCCAGTACGTGAAGCAAAAATACGGCGAGGCCAGCGTGGCTCAGATCGGCACGTTCGGAACCATGGCGGCGCGGGCGGCGCTCAAGGACGTCGGCCGGGTCTTCGACATTCCGCTCGACCGGGTTAACGCGCTCACGAAACAGGTTCCCAATCGACTGAATGTGACAATCGACGACGCGCTGGTCGAATCCGCCGAATTCCGGCGAGAGTATGAGTCCGATACCGCGGTTCGCGAATGGGTGGACATCGCCCGCCGGCTCGAGGGGACCAATCGCAACGCCGGGACGCACGCGGCGGGAGTCGTCATCGCTCATGGCGACTTGACCGATTCCGTGCCGTTGCAGCGCGTCGTGCGCCGCGGCGACGATTCCGGCGCCAAGGCCTCCGAAGCCGTCATCACGACGCAATGGGAAATGGGCGACCTGGAAGCCATCGGGCTGTTGAAGATGGATTTCCTGGGTCTGCGCAACTTGACCGTTCTCGACCGCGCGGTCCAGCTTGTCCGCGAGACGCGCGGGATCGAGTTGGATCCGCAGCGGTTCCCGCTCGACGACGCCAAGACGTTTCAATTGTTGCAGCGCGGCGACGCCAAGGGTGTCTTTCAACTCGAATCCGACGGTATGCGCGAACTGCTGAAGCGCATGAAGCCCGACCACATCCGCGACCTGATCGCGGTGATCGCGCTGTATCGGCCGGGGCCGCTCCAGGGCGGCATGGTCGACGCCTACGTCAATCGCAAGCATGGCCGCGAACGCTGGTCATATCCCCATCCCGTGCTGAAGGAGATTCTCGACGAGACTTATGGCGTCATGGTCTACCAGGAGCAGATCATGCGCATCCTGAATCGGCTCGGGGGCATCGAACTGGCGAGCGCGTATGCGTGCATCAAGGCGATCTCGAAAAAGAAGCAGGACATCATCGACGCGCGCAAAGCCGATTTCATTGCCGGGGCGGAAGAGCGCGGCGTGGCCCGGGACACCGCAGAGGAGATCTTCGGCCTGATCGTGCACTTCGGCGGGTACGGATTCAACAAGTCACACACGGCGGCCTATGCTCAGATCGGCTACCAGACGGCGTACCTCAAGGCGAACTATACGCCGGAGTTCTTCGCCGCCATGCTCTCCAGTGAAATCGACGATGGCAACAAGCGCGACGTGTTCGTCGATCACATCGCCGACGCCAAGCGGCTCGGCGTGGCCGTGCGCCCGCCGAACGTCAACGAGAGCGGGCCGGAGTTCACCGTGCGCGACGGCGAAGTCGTCTTCGCGCTGACGGCGATCAAGGGATTGGGACGGGGCGCGGCCAACGAGATCGTCCGCGCCCGGAACGAGCAGGGCCCGTTTCGCGATCTCTTCGATCTTTGCGAACGAATCGACTTGAAGACGGTCAATCGGCTCGCGCTGGAGCGGCTGATCAAGTCCGGCGCCTGCGATCAGTTTGGACGACGAGCCGCGCTGCTCGCCGCTCTGCCGAGCGCCATCCAGGCTGCCGGCGAACGCCAGCAGGACCGGCGGCGCGGACAGATGAGCATGTTCGACTCGATTGAGTCCGGCGCCGCCGCCGCCGCCCCCGCGCCGCTGCCCGACGTGCCCGACTGGGCCGACGGCGAGCGGCTGATGTACGAGAAAGAAGCGCTCGATTTCTATCTCACCAGCCACCCGCTGGCGTCCTATGACGCCGACATCCGACGATTCGCCACGCACACGATCGAGCAACTCGCAAAAATCGATCCGGGGCAGGAGGTGCTCATCGGCGGCATGCTGTCCAAGGTGCGCTTCATGAACACCAAGCGGCCGGGACGCAACGGCCATTCGCGCTACGTGCGCTGCAACATTGAGGACTTCACGGGCGTCGCCGAGTGCATGATGTGGCCCGATGAATTCGTCCGGCACAAGGAGATGTTTGCCGACGATCGGGTCGTCTTCGCGCGCGGAGTCGTCGAAATACGGTCCGAGAAGCCGAGCCTGGTGCTCGCGCGCGTTTTCAACCTCGAACACGCTCGACGCGAACTGACGAAAAGCCTGATTCTCACGGTGCCGCTGGCGGAAGCACAACCGCGGCTGATCGAACAGTTGGCCCGGGAGTTGGGACGCACGCCCGGGTCGTGCACGGTCTGGCTGCACGTGCTTGATCCGCTTGGCCGGCGGGCGATCTTTCGCGCCGGCGATGCGTTCAAAGTGGATGCGGCCGCCGTGGACGTGGATCGCCTCGAGATGCTCCTGGGGGCCGGACGCGTGGCGTTTTCCGGCCGGTGACGCCGCCTCAAGCCGCGCGATCCCGCTCGAGTCCGAGCGACGCCCGCACGCCCAGCCAGCCGAGCATGCTCATCGAACGCACCGACTCCCGGATGTTGACCTTCGAGGCGCCGGCCTTGCGGTTCTCAAAGATGATCGGCGTTTCGCCGATGCGGCAACCCGCCTGGTGACAACGAAACAGCACTTCCTGCTGGAATGAATAGCCCCGCGACCGCACCCGATCCAGACGCACGTCCCGCAACTTGGCCACGCGGTAGCACCGAAACGCGCCGCTGGCGTCGCGGACCGGCATTTGCAACAGCAGCCGGACCAGGAAATTGACCGAGCGGCTGATCAGTCGGCGGGACCAGGGCCAGTGCTCCGCGCCGCCGCCGGAAACGTAGCGCGAGCCGATCATCACGTCGTGCTGTTCCATACCGGCCAGCAGCGCAGGAACGAACCGCGGCGGGTGGCTGAAGTCGGCATCGAGATTCAGAAGCAAGTCATAGTCGTGGTCGATCGCGTATCGCATGGCGGCCAGCGTCGCGGTTCCCAGACCGAGTTTGCCCGGCCGGTGCAGAACGTGAATGCGTCGATCCGCGGCGCTGAGTTCATCCGCCAGCCGGCCGGTGCCGTCCGGCGAATTGTCGTCAATCACGAGCACATCCGCTTGCGGCGCCACCGCGTGCAGGGCGGCGATCAGGCCGGCCAGATTGTCCCGTTCGTTGTACGTCGCCAGGGAAATGAGCAGCCGTCCCGCAGCGACGTCCGTTGCGGCGGGGTGAGAGCTTCGGTGCCTCGGTCGAACATCGACTTGCATTGCGGCGTGCTCCTTTCCTATCTTAACCAACGGACGGGTGTCGGCCGATCCTCCATCTCCCTGGGCTTGCCGCGGAGCCATTTGTCATGGCTACTGGAATTCGCATAACCTGCCCGAAGTGTCAACAACAAATGATGGTTCCGGAGTCGGTGCGCGGCAAGAAAGTTCGCTGCAAGAACTGCCAGGGGGTGATTCCGGTGCCGGCCGGGCCGGACCAGCGCATCACGACGGCCAAGGCCAAATCCACCGCGGAATCGGAGGCTGAGGAAGGGAAGAACCCGTACATCATCACCGAAACCAGTCTCGCTCCCCGCTGTCCGCATTGCGCCTACGAACTCGATCCGCCGGATTCGTTGATCTGCCTCCATTGCGGCTATCACATGGTGAAGCGGCGGCGCGTTCCCAGCGTGAAGACATACGAGAACACGGCGGCCGATTATCTGCTCTGGTGGTTGCCCGGCATCGGCATGCTGATTCTCGGCGTGGCCCTGATCGGCTACTGTTTCCTCCATCACTTTGTCCTGCCCGGGCAGATGCTCAACGAGCGCGACGTCAAGGAACTGGAACGCTATCGCATCAATCCCTTCAGCGATTATGCCAAGTGGGACGATGCCACGGCGCTGTTGTTCTACTGGCCGCTACAGATGTGGCTGTTTCTGATTCTCGGCTATCTCGGCTATCGCTGTCTGAAGTTTGCGTTCAAGCGGCTGATCCTTCATTTCCATCCGCCGGAACGGGTCGTCGAGCGGTGAGCGCTTGAGCGGCGCGAATTGTCCAGAAATTGCTTGACTCGCGCTCGGCGATGGCGGATGCTCTTCGGTTCCGGCCGGCGCGCCGCGGGCGCGGATCGGCCGCCGACGACTTGTCCGGTTCGCCTATGCTCGCCAAGCTGAAAACGTATGCCCTGATCGGGATCGACGCGGTTCCGGTGGAAGTCGAAGTCGACGCCGCGGCCGGGTTTCCCAAGCTGATCATCGTGGGGCTCGCGGAGCAGGCGGTCCGTGAGAGCGTCCACCGCATCGAGCGGGCCTTGGCCAATTTGCGTTACGATCGGCCGCACGGGCGGACCGTCATCAATTTGGCCCCGGCCGATCTGCCCAAGTCCGCGGGCGCGCTCGACCTGCCAATCGCTCTGGGCATCCTGGTCGCCACTGGGCAAATCCTGCCGGACGCCGCGGCCGCCTTCGCCTCGGCGGGCGAACTGGCGCTCGACGGCTCGATTCGTCCGATCAAGGGCGCCTTGTCGATGGCCATGACGGCCCAGCGCGCCGGCGTTCCGAAGCTCATCGTCCCGGCCGCAAATGCCCGCGAAGCCGCCGTGGTCGAAGGCATCGAAGTATTCGGCGTCGCAAGTCTCGGTGAGGCGGTTGGCTTGCTCACGGGTGAAATCGGGGTCGAGCCTCTGACGCCGGGAGCGATGGACGCATTCGCTCGACTCAATCAGTATGACGTCGATTTTGCCGATGTGCGCGGGCAGGAGTTTGCGAAGCGGGCGCTGGTGGTCGCCGCGGCCGGCGGGCACAACGTCCTCCTGATCGGCAGCCCGGGCACCGGCAAGACGATGCTCGCGCGCCGCCTGCCGACCATCCTCTCGCCGTTGCAGCCGACGGAGAGTCTGGAAACGACGCGGATCTATAGCGCTCTCGGCCGGCTGCCGCCGGGCGAAGCGCTGATCGCGACCCGGCCGTTCCGCGCGCCCCATCACACGATCTCCGATGCGGGCATGGTCGGCGGCGGAACGGTGCCGACGCCCGGCGAAATCTCCATGGCGCACAACGGCGTCTTGTTTCTCGACGAATTGCCGGAGTTTCCGCGCCGAAGTCTGGAGGCCCTCCGCCAGCCGCTGGAAGAGGGCCGCGTCACGATTTCCCGCGCACTGCACTCGACGGAGTTTCCGGCGAACTTCATCCTGACCGCGGCCATGAACCCCTGTCCCTGCGGGTACATGGGCGATCCCAAGCGGTCGTGCAAGTGCTCGCCGCCGGTGATCGAGAAGTACATGGGCCGCGTCAGCGGGCCGCTGCTCGATCGGATCGACATGCACATCGAAGTGCCGAGCGTGCCGTATCAGGAGTTGTCGTCGAAAGCGGATGGGACCGGCAGCGCGGCGATGCGCGAACAGGTGCAGCGGGCGCGGGCCGCGCAAGCCGCACGCTTCGGCCGACCGCTCACCAACAGCCGCATGAACTCCCGGCAGACACGCCGCTTCTGCGTGCTCCGCAGCGACGCGCAATCGCTGCTGCAATCGGCGATGGAGGAACTCGGGCTCTCGGCCCGGGCGCACGACCGGATCCTGCGCGTGTCGCGCACCATCGCCGACCTCGACGGCGCCGCCGACATTTCGGCCGCCCACGTCAGCGAGGCCATCGGCTATCGCAGCCTCGATCGGCGGCTATGGATGCGCTAACCTTCGTTTCACGCCCGCTGTCAATTCATCAGGCCCGCTGTGGCACGGACTCCTGACCGTGCCACAACAAGCTGTTAGAACTCCGCATTCCCCGGCGTGCGCGGAAACGGAATCACGTCGCGGATGTTCGCCATGCCTGTTAGGAACAACATGGCGCGTTCGAGGCCCAGACCGAAGCCGGAGTGCGGCACCGTTCCGAACCGCCGGAAGTCGAGGTACCACTGGTAGCCGGACGGGTCCATGCCGAGTTCCTTCAGCCGTGCTTCGAGCACGTCGAGCCGCTCTTCTCGCTGGCTGCCGCCGATGATCTCGCCGACGCCTGGCACCAGCACGTCCATTGCCCGTACCGTTTTGCCGTCGTCGTTCACCCGCATGTAGAACGGCTTGATCGTGCGCGGGTAGTCGTACAAGATCACCGGACCGCGGAAGTGCTTCTCCGTGAGATACCGCTCGTGCTCTGATTGGAGGTCCTTGCCCCAGGCGATCGGAAATTCCCAGGCCTGCCCGGATTTTTCCAGGATCGCGATTGCCTCGGTGTACGGCACGCGCTGGAACGGCTTCTCGAGCACGGACTCGAGCCGTTCGAACAAGCCCGCGTCGACTCGCTCCTTGAAGAACGCCATGTCTTCCGGGCACTTCTCGAGCGCATCACGAATGATTCGCTTGAGGAACGCCTCGGCCAGCGCCATGTTGTCCGACAAGTCATAGAAGGCCATCTCCGGCTCGACCATCCAGAACTCCGCCAGGTGGCGCGGCGTGTTTGAGTTTTCGGCTCGGAAGGTCGGCCCAAACGTGTAGACCTTGCCCAGCGAGCAGGCGAACGCCTCGACCTGCAATTGCCCGCTGACCGTCAGGTAAGCGGGCTTGTGGAAGAAGTCCTTCGAGAAATCCAGTCGGCCGTCGACCAACGGCGGATGCTCCGGATCCAGCGTCGTGACGCGGAACATCGCGCCGGCACCCTCGCAATCGCTGGCGGTGATGATCGGAGTGTGGATGTACAAGAAGCCGCGCTCGTCGAAGAAATCGTGAATCGATTTGCAGACGCGGTGCCGCAGCCGGGACAGGGCGCCAAACGTGTTCGTTCGCGGCCGCAGATGGGCAATCGTTCGGAGAAACTCAAACGAGTGGCCCTTTTTCTGAAGCGGATACGAATCCGGGTCCGCACCGCCGATGACATCGACGCGCTCGGCGTGCAGTTCCGTGGCTTGTCCCTTGGCCGGCGACGCGCGCACCTCGCCCTCGACGGCGATACTGGCGCCGGTCGGGAGCTTCTTGACCTCGCCTTCATAGTTGGCGAGCGATGCTGGAGCGACGATTTGCAAGTTGCCGAGGCACGAGCCGTCGTTCAGCTCGATAAAGCTGAAGCCGCCCTTGGAATCGCGCCGGGTGCGCACCCAGCCGCGGACCTGGACCTTGCGTCCCACCGATTCGACTCGGCGTGCTTCGGCAACCGTCATCGCGTCCATATTCACTCCAGACATTTTCCACGGACGTCGCCGAGCTCTAACTGCGTCATCCGTGGAATCTGTGGATCAGGCCTTCTTCTTGATTTTCGCCCAGGTGTCTCGCAAGGTCGCCGTGCGATTGAACACCAGCCGGTCGGGCGATGAGTCCTTGTCCAGGCAGAAATATCCCAGTCGTTCGAACTGGAAGCGGCTGCCCACGGCCACGCCAGCCAGGCTTGGCTCGAGCTTCGCGTCCTTCACAACGATGAGCGAATGCGGGTTGAGGTTCGCCCGGTAGTCCTGTCCTTCGGGCACGTCGTCGGGGTCGGGCTTGGAGAAGAGATGATCGTAGAGCCGGACCTCCGCGTTCACGGCATGCTCGGCCGAAACCCAATGCAGCGTGCCTTTCACCTTTCGTCCATCGGGCGCGTCGCCGCCGCGGGTCGCCGGATCGTACGTGCAGCGCACTTCCGTGACGGCGCCGGAGGTCGGATCCTTGGTCACGCCGACGCAGCGCATGAAGTAGGCGTAGCGCAATCGCACTTCACGTCCCGGCGCCAGCCGGAAGAAGTCCTTCGGCGGGTTCTCGAGAAAGTCGTCCTGCTCGATGTACAGCACTCGGCCGAACGGCACGCGCCGCGATCCGGCAGACGGGTCCTCGGGATTATTGATCGCGTCGAGTTCCTCCGACTGACCTTCGGGATAGTTCTCGATCACGACGCGCAGCGGTTTGAGCACGGCCATGGCCCGGGGCGCCCGCTTGTTCAAGTCGTCGCGCAGCGCGTCCTCCAGCCAGGCGATGTCGATTCGGCTGTCGAACTTGGTCACGCCGATCCGCTCGCAGAAGTTGCGAATGGCTTCCGGCGTGTAGCCGCGGCGGCGATAGCCGCAGATCGTCGGCATGCGGGGATCGTCCCATCCCGAAACGTGCCTCTCTTCGACCAATTGAATCAATCGCCGCTTGCTCAGCACCGTGTACGTCAGATTCAACCGGGCGAATTCGATCTGCTGTGGATGGTTGATGCCGAGCTGTTCGATGTACCAGTCGTAGAGCGGCCGGTGGTTCTCGAACTCCAGCGTGCAGATCGAGTGCGTGATTCCTTCGATGGAATCGGATTGCCCGTGCGCCCAATCGTACATCGGATAGATGCACCATTTGTCGCCCGTGTGCTGGTGCGTCTCGTGCAGGATGCGGTACATGACCGGATCGCGGAGGTTGAAGTTCGGCGAGTTCATGTCGATCTTGGCGCGAAGCGTTCGCGCGCCGTCGGGAAACTCGCCGGCCTTCATGCGACGAAACAGGTCGAGGTTTTCCTCGACCGAGCGGTTCCGATAGGGGCTTTCGACGCCGCCCTTGAGGCCGCCCCGGTACCGCGCCGTTTCCTCCGGCGACAGGTCGCAGACGTAGGCCTTGCCGGCGCGAATGAGTTGTTCGGCCCATTCGTAAAGTTGATCGAAGTAGTCCGAAGCATAGAATTCGCGGTCGCCCCAGTCGGCGCCGAGCCAGCGCACGTCCTCGCGGATGGCGTCCACGTACTCTTGTTCTTCCTTGGTCGGATTGGTGTCGTCGAAGCGCAGGTTGAACTTCCCGCCGTATTTTGCCGCCAGGCCGTAGTTCAGGCAGATCGACTTGGCGTGGCCGATGTGCAGATAGCCGTTCGGCTCCGGCGGGAAGCGCGTGTGCACTCGGCCGGCGAATCGGCCCGATGCGTTGTGCTCCTCGATGATCTCTTCGATGAAATTGCGGGGCGCTGCGGATCGATCGACATCCGATTCGGGTTTGACTGGTTCGCTCATACGGCTCTCGCCATCACCGCGGATTGAATGGGCCTATTCTACAAGAGTGTCGCGGTTGGAGAGTGTTCGCGCCGGCGAGCGACGATCGACGCCGTGGGGTCAATCGCCGGACGAGCGAGATGGGTTGGTTTCGCGGCGGGAATCAACGCTATTTCGGTCGACGTTCAAATCCTTCGATCAAAGCGCCGTTTTCCTTTTCCCGAGACGGGCGCGCCCGACCGAGGAACATCGGGCGAAACGTCCGATCGCACTCGGGGTCGCTGATCCATCGTGCCGGCGGCTCCCAACCGCAACTCAGATCGAAGTGGCGATTGATGTACGGATTGAGCGAGCGATCCATGAACAGGTCGCGGGGATACGTGGCCGACGGCCGAGCGATTTCCGGGTCGATGAGGCCGGCCGCCACGAGCGCCTCGGTGGCCAATTCGGAGCAGAAATAGCTCCGCCGCTCGCCTTGGGGCTTGCCGACCCAGGCGGTCCGCAGCGGACCGCGCGTGCGGAACGGCGTCAACTGCAACCCAAGCCGCCCGATGGCGAACCGCTTGCCGTCCGCTTGGAGCGCGAACGCCGTCAGGCACGCGCTCTGCTCGGGCGTCAACGGCGTCTTGCGTTGGCGAATCCAGACGCCGCGCGGCTCGTAGCCGCGCAGGTGATCCATGGCATCGAGGATGCGAACGCGCCAGACGCCGTACGGACCGGCTTCCAGAATGCCCATCGAACCGTCTGGCTTCTGGAACACGACGCCGGAATGATGCGGGTGCCCCGTGCGGCCGAGTCGATGCATATAGGTCCAAAACCAGCCGTGGTCCGTGGCCAACATGATGTCGCCCGGCTGCGGACAATACGGCCGCGCCGGCAGCCTCGGCGTGTAATCAACGCAATAGGCGGGCTGATAAAGAAACGATCCGCCGCAGCCATTGGACGAGCCGACAAGAAGCGCGACAAGAGCAAGCGGCATCATGCCGGGAGTCCTCGGGCGGGACCTCGGTGTCAGGGTGATTATCAGCGGAAGCGACGCGGCGGCTGCAGGGAATCGCCGCCGCGGCAGCCAGAGGTCTTAGCGCGCCGTCCTGAAGCGCCGGATATGCCGATTCTGGCGAGATTGCGCCGCCCGCCTGAGCGGAAGAGACTACCCCCAAGGGGATTCGAACCCCCTGCGAATTCCAGGCAGAATCTGGCCGATTCGCAAGCAAGCGGCGCAAAAAGCGGCGCACCGGATGCCGATTCCCGGCCCATCGACCCCGACTTGGCCACGGTCATCGACGCCTGGGCCGACCTGCCCGAACCGATCCGGGCCGGCATCGTGGCAATGGTCCGGTCGATAGGTACTCCCGGCGCGAAGCGGCCATCGTGACGGCCACGGGAACAATCGCCAAGCGGTAGACAGTATTGGGTGTCCGGGGCGGCGGGTGATGGCTCTACGGAACAAACCCGACTTAAAAGTTGCCCTTCGGTCGGGGAATCATGGTAGTGGCGGTAGTCCGAGTTCCTTTAGGTACGTGTTGTGCCGTTCCCGAGCGGCCTGAATCTCCTGCTCGATCTTCACCAACTCGCCGTGCGTCGCAGCCAGGTCGATCTCCTCCTCGGCCTCGGCGGTGCTGACGTATCGTGAGATGTTCAGGTTAAAGTCGTTCCGCTCGATTTCCTTCATCTCCACGCGGCGGGAATAGCGTGGTTCCTCCTTGCGGTGCTGGTAGGTGTCGATAATCTTGCCGATGTGCTTTTCCGTTAGTTGGTTCTGCCGCTTGCCCTTCTCAAAATGCTCGGCGGCATTGATGAACAGCACATCGTCCGGCTTCTTGCACTTCTTCAGCACGAGGATGCAGACCGGGATGCCCGTCGAGTAGAACAGGTTCGCCGGCAGGCCGATCACGGTATCGATGCTCCCGTCCTTGAGCAACTTGGTGCGGATGCGTTCTTCCGCGCCGCCGCGGAACAAAACGCCGTGCGGCAGGATGATCGCCATCACCCCTTCATCCTTCAGGTAATGGAAGCCGTGCAACAGGAACGCGAAGTCGGCCGCGCTCTTCGGGGCCAGACCGTAGTTCTTGAAGCGGACATCATCCCCCATCGCCTCGGTCGGCTCCCAGCGGTAGCTAAACGGTGGATTCGCCACGACGGCGTCGAACTTTGGCATCTTAGCGGGGTTGAGTTCCCGCAGCATGTCCCAGTCGTTCGTCAGCGTGTCGCCGTGGTAAATCTCGAACTCCGTGTCCTTCACCCCGTGCAGCAGCATGTTCATCCGCGCCAGGTTGTAGGTCGTGATGTTCTTTTCCTGCCCGAAGATTTTCCCGATCCCGTGCGGCCCCATCCGGTGCCGGACGTTCAGCAGCAACGAGCCGGAGCCGCAGGCGAAGTCGAACAGGCTCTCCAGCCGCTTCTTCTTGCCGGTCTTCGGTTCCTGGCTGTCGAGCGTGACGATGGCCGAGAGGATGCTCGAAATCTGCTGCGGCGTGTAAAACTCGCCGGCCTTCTTCCCCGAGCCGGCGGCGAACTGGCCGATGAGGTACTCGTAGGCGTCGCCCAGCGTATCCGCGTCGGTGGAGAACTCCGCCAGCCCCTCGGCGATCTTCTGGATGATCGTGCAGAGCTTGGCGTTGCGGTCGGCGTAGGACTTGCCCAGCTTGTCCGAACCGAGGTTGATCTCCGAGAACAACCCTTGGAATGTGCTCTGGAACGACTCGTTCTCGATGTACTTAAAACCCTCCTGGAGCGTCTTCAGCAGTTCGTTATCCTGCCGCCGGGCCATGTTCGCAATGCTGGCCCAGAGGTATTCGGGCTTGATCACGTAGTGAACCTTACGGCGCATCTGCTTCTCGAAGTCCACCACGTCCTTCTTGTTTGCGGCATACCAGAGCGCCAGCGGCACCTCGCGGCCCTCGCCGTTCACCTTCGGATAGTCCTTGCCGAGTTCCTTCTTCACCGCCGACTCGTAGTTGTCCGACAGGTATCGAAGGAACAGGAACGCCAGCATGTAATCGCGGAAGTCGTCGGCGTTCATGGCGCCGCGCAGCTGGTCCGCGATGGCCCAAAGGGTCTTGCCCAGTTGTTGTTGGTCGTTGCCGTTCATTCGGTGTCCGCCGCTTCGTTAGCCTGTTCGCCAAACAGTTTGGGATTAAAAGGGAAGTTCTCGCGGAAGTCTTTGAGCAGCTTCCGGAAGATTTCCTTGTTCTCGTCCATCATTTCCACCGGCTCGTAGAGCGAGTAGTTGCCGTGTGTCATGATGTTGAGCACGCGTGTGTACAACGTTTTGTCCGGATCGTCTTCACCTGGCTGAATGCAGTCGGCGAAGTTGCGGTAGCCGTGAAAGCTCGCCGTCTTCTCCATGATGGATCGCAGCATGTTGAAGTGGTGCGTCCGCAGTTCGCCCGAATCCGCCGCCTCGCACAGCTCACGCAACGAAGCGACGTGGTGGAATCGCGGCGTATTCCCGGTATCTCGCAGGAGATAGTCGGTGGGCCGCTTGCCGAGGAAGTACCGCCAGGCCGTCTTCTGAAACTCGTTGCCCAGCACGTTAAAGAACAGCGTGTGGTGCGACGAGATCACCGTCTTCGGCGGATCCGCAGCATTGAGCAGTAACTGCGAGATATGGTTCGCCACCGTGATGGCATTGTGTTCGTCCAACGAGGAAATCGGGTCGTCGATGTAGACATACTTCACCCACTTGTACGCTTCCTCCTTGGCGAGGACGAGTTGCACGATGGCAAGGAAGAAGCACCAAATGAAGATGTTCTCCTCGCCGCGGGAAATCTTGATGTTGTCCACGATTTCCGTCTTCGGGTTCGCGCCTTCCCCGGTCGTGACTTCCCGCGAGAAGCTCACTTCCCATTCGTTCGTGTCGATCTTGAAATCGAAGTCGGCGTAACGATTCAACAGAGGGCGGATGCGGTTGTCCATCTCGAACTGTTCAAGCCCGGCGAAGAAACGCGATTCTCGGTTGATCTTCAGCACGCGCTCGCGGTCGTTCTTGAGGTCGTTGTCCCAATTGAACAGATCCTCGGTGAACGCATTGAAGTAGAGCGTGTCGCGTTCCGTCGTTTCGCCGTCTTCGTTGACCTTCTTCCCGATGTTCTTGAACTCGGTGGAAAGGCGCGTCTTCCCCGTGCCGTTGTAGGCGTAAAGAAGGATGAACTTCCGGGTGTTCTGCCGGGTCTCGTTCAACTTGTTCCGCAGGTGCTGGGCAAGGGTACTCAAATCGGTGAAGATCGTTTCAGTCATTCTTCATCCTCCGCCGTCGACGGGAATAGCTGCTGCATCAGTCCCTTCTTGTGCGTCCGCAGGGCGGCGTGCTTCTCGGACTGGGCAGAGATTTGGGCATCGAGCAACGAGAGGCAATCGGCAATGCGCTGCTGCTCAGCGGGCGAAGGAACGGCGACGATCAGTTCCTTCTTGAACGTCGTCGGATTGATATTTGCCTGGCTGACGCTGGGACGCGCGAGTAGTCGTATCTTCGCTTGATAGCGTGGAGTGTTAAGCATCGCGTTGCAGAATGCCGGATTGAAGCGTTCCGTATCGAGTCGGTAGGTCACAATGTACGACGCCGTGATACACTCGATGTCGCGGTCGAACATTGCGATCTTTCCGACGAGATCAAGGCTATTGGTGCGGTTGAGCAGAATGTCACCACGAATGAGGCGAATGTTCTCGAACGACTCACGGTCGAGGTCGAGATAGACCAAGTCAGAGAAGACCAACGCCCCATCAACCATGTTCCCCATTCGGAGGACGGGATACTTACCCGTCTCGGACGTGGAACTCGACGTGCCGTAAAATGATCGGACGACGAAATCCTCGAACGGCTTGGCAACCCACTCCCCCGCGTCGCTGAACTCCGGAAAGCGCAATTGCGGCACGCACTCGCCGGCGCGGGGGAAGAGTTGTTGCATCAGGCCCTTCTTGTAGGCCCGCAGCGACTCCAACTTCTGCCCCTCCGCCGCGATCAACTCATCCAGCGACGAAAGGCAATCGGCAATCTTTCGCTGCTCATCTTCATCCGGAAACGCGATCTCAATGTTCGCTAATCGCGTTGAGGAGATTTGATAAACCTTGGTGCCTTGTGATTCCCTCTGGATTTGTGAGCGAATAATGCCGGAGCGAAACAGGTATCCGCCGAACCCCACGATAATCCTGTCGTCATTGCGGCGAGCGAGAATCGTGTGTTGGCCGGAAAGCAGGCGTTCGCCGTTGAGCTTCACGATCTCGATGTTCTTCCCGACATCGTTCGTGTCCTCCGAGGCATCGGCAAAGATCAAATCGCCTTCGACGCAGTAGTCTTCGGAATCATCGGGCGGAACCGGTTCCGTCGGGTTGATGAATGGAACGCGTTCCTTCGTGATGTCGAACAACGCCGGGAACTTCGTGTGGATATCGCCGTAGTGAATGTTCTTCACCGTGCCGCTCACGTAGTTCAGCTTGTCCCGCGAAAGTATGTTGTTCCGCATGAACGAATAAAGATTCCCCATTGGCTCCGTGGCCCACTCTCCCGCCTTGCGGAACTCCGGAAACCGCAGCTTCGGCGTCAGCTTCTTGTTGCTCATGGCGGCATCCTTACTGCTCATAAGCGTTGAGTCCCGAGATCTCGCGGCCGCCGGCGAGCTTCTTCAGGAGGGGGAGCAAGTCGTCCATGAGGGCCAGTTCCTTGTCCCGGCGTTCGCGCCAACTGAGTTCCAATGGTGCCAGCAGGTCGGTGAGTTGTTCGCCATCGAAGACCATCCGGCCAAGGATGGTATCGACGAAGCCTTGCAGCGTGTCGGTCGCCAGGGCGTGCTTGCCGGCGATGGCGGCGAGTTCCTTCGCATTCCGCTCGGCCTTGAAGCGAGTGAACCCTTCCTTGACCTCCTTTTCGTCGAGCTTCTTGCCCGCTTCGAGCGACTTGACGTAGTCGGTGATCAACTCGCGTTCGTCCATGAACTTGGCATCGGAAGCGATCAGGCCGATGAGTTGCTCGCGGGTCATCTTCGCCTTGCCGGGGGCCTGCTGCGAATACTTGGCGATCAGGCCCATGATGTAGTCGTAATCGATCACGGCCGAGGCGAAGAGAACGAACTCGAAATCAAGTTGATCGACCGAAGGGGTGTGCTGGCCGCCGGTCTTGCCTTGCTGCTGCTTGAGCCGCTGGGCGGTTTCGAGGTAGGCGCCGCGAAACGCCTTGAGCGTCTCCTTGGGGAGAATGCTCTCGATGGCCGTCTTGTTCTCCGGCGTGAGGTCGGTGTACTGGTCGAGTTGGGTTTGCAGCCGCTGCACTTCCTTGAACTTGTTGATGAAGGCCGCACGGGCGTCGTCCCCCTTCAGGTTGGGCACGGCTTCGGGCTTCGGTTCGAGCTTTTGCGACGCCATGAAGTTGTTCAACTCGGCGACGGCGGTCTTGAGCTTCTCGATCACCTGCGGGGCCTTGTCCACGAGCCAGATTTCCCGCGCCTTGTCCGCCTTCGCGCCGGAAAAAAGGGCGATGGCGGCATCGACCTCGGCCTGCTGGCCGCGGAAGTCGAGAATGTTACCGTAGGGCTTGGCAGCGTTGAGCACGCGGTTGGTGCGGGAGAACGCCTGAATCAGGCCGTGATGCTTGAGGTTCTTATCGACGTAAAGCGTGTTGAGGAACTTCGAGTCGAAGCCGGTGAGGAGCATATCGACCACGATGGTGATGTCGATCTTCTCCCGGCCCTTCTTGGGCAGGTCGGCATTCGGGAATTGCTGGTCCTTGATCCGCTTCTGCACATCCTGGTAGTAGAGGTCGAACTCGTTGATGCTGTGATTCGTGCCGAAGCGGGCGTTGTAGTCCGCAATGATGGCGATGAGGGCCTTCTTCTTCTCGTTCTTCTTCTCCTCGGAATCCTCATCGTACTCGGCCTTTTCCTGCTGGAGGTCTTCCTGAAGCTGCTGCACATCCTTGTTCCCCTCGGCCGGCGGCGAGAAGACGCAGGCGACGTTGAGCGGGATGTAGTCCGGATCGGCGAGCTTGCGGCCGTTCTGCACGGCGTCGAACATGGCGAAGTACTCGATGGCATCGTTGATGGATGCCGTGGCGAGGATGGCGTTGAACCGCCGGCCGCCGGTCGCAGCGTCGTGCTTGTCGAGGATGGCTTCGACGACGGCCTTCTTGAGGACCGTTCCGCCGGGGGCGAGGTCGCCTGCGCCTGCCTTGAAGTAATCGACGTGGAATCGCAGGACGTTCTGGTCTTCGATAGCGTGGGTGATGGTGTAGGCGTGCAGTTCCTTCTGGAAGAGGTCCTGGGTGGTCTTGTACGACGCCTGCTGGCCTTCGATCTTCTGGACCGTGGCGTTTTCCTCGAAGATCGGCGTGCCGGTAAATCCGAATAGCTGAGCCTTGGGAAAGAATTCCTTGATCGCCTGATGGTTTTCGCCGAACTGCGAGCGATGGCATTCATCGAAGATGAACACCATGCGCTTGTCCCGCAGCGGTTCGAGTTGTTCCTTGAAGTTTCGCTTGTTCGAGCCATCCAGTGCCAGGCCGAGCTTCTGAATCGTCGTGACGATGACTTTATCGGCATAGTCGTCCGAAAGCAGCCGGCGGACGAGCGTGCCCGTGTTGGTGTTCTCCTCGACGCAGCCTTCCTGAAACTTGTTGAACTCCTCGCGCGTCTGCCGGTCGAGGTCCTTGCGGTCCACGACGAACAGGCACTTCTCGATGTCGGGATTGTCCTTCAAGAGGGTGGATGCCTTGAAGGAGGTGAGCGTCTTGCCGCTGCCGGTGGTGTGCCAGATGTAGCCGTTGCCGCACTGTTGGCGGATGCACTCGACAATCGCCTTCACCGCATAAATCTGGTACGGACGCATCATCAGCAACTTCTGCTCACTGGCGACGAGCACCATGTAACGGCTGACCATCTCGCTGAGAGTGCACTTTTCGAGGAACTTCTCGGCGAAGGTGTCGAGGTGAACGATCTTGCTGTTGTCCTGGGCTGCGAACTGGTAAATGGGCAAGAACCGCTCGTCGGCGTTGAAACTGAAGTGTCGGGCGTTGTTGTTGGCGAAGTATAGCGTGTCATTGTAGTTGCTGACGATGAAGAGTTGCACGAAGCTCAGAAGCGTGCGGGTGTAGCCGTTGCCGGGATCGTTCTTGTAATCGACGATCTGCTCCATCGCCCGCCGGGGGCTGAGGCCGAGCGTCTTGAACTCGACCTGAACGACCGGCACGCCGTTGAGCAGCAGGATGACGTCATAGCGGTGGTGACTGTAGTCGGTGTTGATGCGGAGTTGGTTGACGATTTCGAACGTGTTCTTGCACCAGTCCTTGATGTTGACGAGCGTGTAGTTCAGCGGGGTGCCGTCGTTTCGGGTGAAGCTGTTGATGGTGCGCAGCGTGCGAGCAGAGGCGAAAACGTCCGGGGTCACGATTTCATCGAGCAGGCGCTGGAACTCATCGTTGGTCAACGTGACGCGGTTCAACGCCTGGAACTTCTCGCGGAAGTTGGCCTCGAGCGCAGCGCGGTTGCGGATGTCAGGCCGGTATTCGTACTTCAAGCCGAGCAGCTTCTGAATGAACCGCTCTTCGAGTTCCTGTTCGGACGACATCGGTACTTCCCTTTCTATCCGCGAGCCATGTTGCCATTTGATTTATGCGGGAACGCCCTAGAGCTGCCGGGAGTCGCCAACCTCACAGCCGTGGAATGAGCGGAATCTGCGGTCTTGGTAATTTACCGTTCAAGGAAATTTCGCAAAGCTTGGCAGTGGCGGCCCGTTTGCCACCGATCCTGAGTCAACGTCTAAGATTGTGGGTTGAGGCCGGCGCGTTTGCCGGACGCGGAGGAGATGTCGGAGTCGTGGAGAACGAACTGGCGGTCATGACCACGAGCGACTTCGAGTGAGTTTTCGCCGCCCCCTGGCAACCGAGGATGCGGCTCCTTCAATGTGTGACAGCGGCGCGGCACCGCAGGTTCGGGTCTAGGAATCGGTGGCACAACAAAAGCCCGATGACTCCCGAAGCGATGATCTTGGGCACGAAGCCCGTGAAGTAAATCGCGCATCGCGGTACAATTCAGACAGGACATTTTCCCGCACTAGGGACGGTCCGACGATGAAGCCCAACGGCAAGACGCCCCGACGACCTATCGAGCGCGAATACCTAGTGGCGCTGAACGCGGCCGTTCCGCTGGAAACGTGGCGGGCCATCTGCGAGCGCGCGGCCACTGGTGCATTGGCCGGCGACGCCAAGGCCCGCGATTGGTTATCCAAGTGGCTGCTTGGCCTGGAAGAACGGCCGTTGACCCGCCTGGCGGCGGAAGAATCGGCGGCCGAACCGGACGCGGCGGCCGACGGCGAGATTGCCGCGCGACGCCAGAAAATCGAAGACAAACGTAAGGAAGCCGAGTTCAATCGGACGTTGACGCAATCGCTGTATTCGTGAACCGGCCATTGCGCAACTCCCAATTGATTTTGGCAAAATCGCAGGGGGGTTGAGGGAGCTTGCGCGATGGGCGGAATGGGCAGCGGCAATTGGTATCGCTGGCAAAGCAAGAAAACGACCGTCGAAGAATCGTTGACCCTTGGCATGAAGGACTTGCGCCGGCGGTTGCACGTCGGCACGTCCGGTTCGCTGACGTGGACGCGGGGCAACGGCCACAAGTCGAGCATCGGCTACTACGCTAAGGTCATCGACGCCTGGGGCGGCCTGCCCGAAGCGACCTGGGCGGGCATCGTGGCGATGGTTCAGGCGGCAGGGAATGCGGCGCCCGGAGTGGCGCATCGGGACGGCTGATCCACTGTCTATGGCGTCTACGTCTACACAACCCCGCGAATCCCGAAGAATTTGACAGTTCCGTAGACGTAGACACGGTAGACGCCGGATTGCGGGCTGAAGGGGGCGGTTCCTTGCAGTAAAGCGCGCGGACCATCGCACGGCCCGCGCCGCAAAATTGTCCCGAACTGAAAAAAAACAGGGGGGGGTGTCCCGAATCCTTGGAACCCCGCGCCGAAACCATCGCACCGTCCGCGGCGCATTTTTGTCCCGAACGCAGGGGGGGGGGTATAACCCCCATTCGTCATGCTGTCGTCCTGCGGCCGGATGCGTTACAAGTGATCTTGGCGCAAATAGACGGCATCAACGCCGAGCAATCAATCCGGCGCCACGGCGGAGTTTTTGGACGCGAAAAAAAAAACGGATGGACGGCGGTCCGCGCCACGGTAGAATCGCGCGCGACGGGACGGCGTGGGCATCGGCCGATGCTCACGCCAAGCGGCTGAGCCGGCGGCCGTGCGACGCACCTACCCGCGCGGCGCCGGCCGGCCGGCCCGACGAAGGTAGGTGCACCATGTTTGACTTTCAAAGCGTGCTATCGGTCAGGCCCCACGACTTGGTATCGCTCGCGTCGTGGCTGAGCAGTCTTGTAGGCGTCTTGCAGGCTGGCATTGTCGCGCAGGCGCAACACCAAGCCAACGCACGGATCAAGGCAGGTCCAACTACCATCGTGTTGTTTGCGTGTACGTACGCGCATTCGTTTCGTGTGATAATGGAAATGGCCGACACCTACGCGCGCGCGTTCCTGCCGCCTGCGCTCGTGGCCGACATTCCGGGCGAGTTACTGGAAGAAGTGCGCGACATGTTGGTTCCCGACGACCTGCTCGTCTTGCAATTCTGCCGTTCGTTGCTCGAATTGTGTGAACGAGCGATCCCCGCGGCTGGCCGAGAGTTCGGGAGTGCGTTGGCGGTCGAACCGTCGGCTGACCGGCAGCAAGCCGACGAGCCGACCGGGGAAGCCGATGCCGGAAAGCCAACGAGGCGCAGCACGGAGCGCGGCGAGGGCCGGATCAAACTTATCGCGGCCTTGACGAAGCATCATCACTACGCCAATGGTAGCTGCTTGAATCTGGAACCCATCGGCAACAACGAGTTGGCCCGGCTGGCGGGCGTGGCCAAGCGCACGGCTTCTGCGTTCTTCGACAAAGAGTTTCAGGGGCACGCCAGGTACAAAGCTCTTTGTGGCGATGCTGGACGGCTGGCGGCGGCCCTTCGATTATTGAATAGCGAATACGCCCCCCACCTTCTTTACGGTCACAACCCACCAGAGAAGCCAGAACGCGACGATGAAGCCGACTACGAGTAGCGGTTAGCGCGTTCCATCGTTCCCTATCCCATAGGGAACGCCTAACATTTTTCCTTCACACACTTTTGCAAGCAATTCTCGGCATTTGCATGCAACGGCGAGAGTGTTCCCTGTCTCGCTGCGGAACGCTGCTCCAACGGGTATACGAGCCGCGCTGTGCGGCGAGCAATCCGCTGGAGCAACGATCATGGTTCCGAACAATCGTTCCTATCCCCTAGCCCTGCGACCGCGTGAAGCGGCGAAGGCGCTCGGCATCTCGCCACGCCTGTTATGGCAATTGACGAAAGACGGGCGCATCCCTTGCGTTCGGATCGGCGGCACAAAGCGGCGGACGGTTTTGTACCCGCTGGCCGACCTGCAAGCCTGGCTGACCAACAAGGCGAACACGTCAACGGGGGGCCACGATGAACCCCGTTGAATCATTTCTTGCATTGCTTGCCGATGTAAAAAAGGCGGGCAAAGGTTGGTCGGCACGCTGCCCGGCCCACGATGATCGGCGGGCAAGCCTGAGCATTGCCGTGGGCGATGACGGCGCAGTGCTAATCCATTGTCACGCTGGTTGCGAGAAATCGGCAATCGTCGCGGCCGTCGGCTGGAAGTTGTCGGACTTGTTCCCGCCCAAGGCCGGCGCGATGCCATCGACCAACGGTAGACCAGCATCGACCGGGCGCACGTTCGCCACGGCGAGCGAAGCCGTTGCTGACCTGGAACGAAGGCACGGCAAGCGGTCGGCCCTGTGGACCTACCACGACGCCCAGGGCGAACCCATCGGCGTTGTGGTCCGGTGGGACAAGGCGACCGGCAAGGACATCCGACCCGTGTCTCGTCATGGCGACGGCTGGCGCATCGGCGCTATGCCAGACCCGCGCCCGTTGTATGGCTTGCCCGGCCTGGCGGCGGCCGGGCGCGTCATCGTCTGCGAAGGCGAAAAGGCGGCGGACGCGGCGCGTTCGCTCGGCTCCACGGCGACGACATCGGCGGGCGGCTCGCAAGCGGCGGCTAAGACCGATTGGCGACCGCTGGCCGGCAAAGAAGTCTGGATTCTCCCGGACAACGACCTGCCCGGCCGCAAGTACGCCGACACCGTAGCCGGCATCTTGGCCAAGCTGGCGCCGGCCCCAATGGTTCGCATCGTCGAACTGCCTGGCGTACCCGAATCTGGCGACATTGTTGATTGGATCGACGCCCACGGCGACGCGGCCGAACCGGATGCGATGCGCGCGGAGATTGAAGCGCTAGCGAAGGCCGCCCACGTCTGGACGCCGGCGGCGACTCCCGAACCTGGACCAGTGTTGACGTGCCTGGCCGACGTGGACCCGCGCCCGGTGTCTTGGCTCTGGCCTGGTCGGATTCCGCTGGGCCGTATCACGTTGTTGGTCGGACGGCCCGGTGAACGCAAGTCATTCCTCACCATCGACGCCGTTTCGCGCGTCAGCACCGGGACGCCCTGGCCCGATGGGAGCGTTTGTCCCAAGGGTTCGGTGATTCTGATTTCGGCTGAAGACGATCCGGCCGACACGATCCGCCCTAGACTCGACGCGCATTATGCCGACGTTCGGCGCGTTCACTTGCTGTCAGCCGTTCGCTGTGCCGACGACAAGGGAACCCACGAACGGCTGATAACGCTGGCCGACGTGGACGCCATCGAAACGGCGCTTGCGAGAATGCCGGATTGCAAGCTGATCGTTGTCGATCCCATCGGTAGCTTTCTCGGCGGTCAAACCGACGCGCACCGGGACAACGAAGTGCGCGGAATCTTGGCTCCCGTCGCCGCACTGGCCGAGAAGTACGGTCCGGCCGTGCTGGTGGTGGCGCACCGGCGGAAGAGCGCCGGCAGTATCGCCGACGACCTGGCCCTTGGAAGTCGCGCCTTCACCGGCATAGCGCGGGCGGTATGGCATCTCACCCGCGACCCCGAAAACAAATCGCGCCGGCTCATGCTCCCCGGCAAGAACAACTTGGCCCGCGAAGGCGACGGGTTGGCGTTCTCGATCATCGGCGACCCGCCCCGTATCGCCTGGGAGCGCGACCCCGTGACCATGACTGCCGACGATGCGTTGGCTGCCGAAAGTCAAAGCCGAGCGCGAAGGCCCGGTCCCAATGCCGATGCCGTGAATGCGGCAACGGATTGGCTGCGGACTGCTCTGGCCAGCGGTCCACGATTGGCGAAAGAACTGCTCGACGAATGGAAAAACGGACAGGGCGGCAGCAAACGGACACTGGACCGCGCCAGGCAGTCATTGCAAGTCGAAGCCTATCGCCCCGAAGTGCCCGGCCCGTGGTGGTGGCGGCTGGCAACCAACATTGCCACGGCTCCCAAGAACGGAGAACTTGGCAATCTTGGCAACCTTGGAGAAAACAAGGGAAAAACGGCCGATCTTGACGCCGACAACGCCAAGGTTGCCAAGTTGAGCGATCTTGGCAACCTTGGCTTCGGCAGTTACGCCCAGACGCTTGACACGAACGGCACACCGGCATTGTTCGACGAAGACAATTCGGCCGGCCCATACGGCGAAAGACACTGACTTGCTGTGAAAGCTCTGAGCGCTATAATGTACATCAAGGTTTGATCGCAACGGAGAGGGCGAGTCATGCGCGTCGTGGATATTCGCAACAACTTAGCCGACGCCTTGAACCGTGTCGCCTACGCGGGCGAACGCATCGTCTTGGAGCGGCGCGGCAAAGGCGTGGCGGCGCTGGTATCGATGGAAGACCTGGCGACGCTGGAACGCATCGAAGACGAAAAGGACATCAAGGCGGCCCGCAAGGCGCTGAAGGAAAAGGGCGGCGTTCCCGTCGGTGACATCAAGAAGCGGCTCGGGATGAAATGACGTGGCCAGGTACGCCGTCATCTTCAAGCCGTCGGCCGACAAGGCCCTTCGCAAGCTGCCGGTGAGCGTGCAGCGAAGGATCGTGGCTGCAACCGACGCCTTGGCCGACGACCCGCGACCCGCTGGCTCTGTGAAGCTGCACGGCGCGGATGACCTTTGGCGGATTCGTGTTGGGCAGTATCGCGTCGTTTACACAATCCAAGACGACGCCTTGGTCGTCTTGGTGGTCCGCGTGGCGCATCGAAGAGACATATATCGCCCCTGAATCAGCGAGAGGACAACGATCGTGGCAAGCATCGTCAACGATCCCGGTGGCAAGCGGCGCATCCTGTTCGTGGCCCCCGACGAAAGCCGCAAGACAATCCGGCTGGGGAAAATCGACCGCAAGACGGCCGAGACAATTTGCCGGCACGTCGAAGCGTTGCTCTCGGCCAAGGCTGCCAACGAGCCGGTGAAGCCGGCGACGGCATCTTGGCTGGCCGACATTGGCCCCAAGCTGAAAACGAAGTTGGCGGCCGTCGGCCTTATCGACGCGCCCAAGCGGGCCAAGCTGGGCGAGTTCCTGGACACGTTCATTGACAATCGCAAGTCTTCCGTGGCGGCAAACACGTTAACGAACTTTGAGCAATCTGTGCGGTATCTGGTCGATTACTTCGGCGCGGATCGGGACTTGGCGAGCATCACCCACGCCGACGCCGAAGCCTGGGCAGCATCAATGGCCGAGCGGTACGCCCCAGCGACGGTTGGCCGGACCGTCAAGCGGGCGCGGCAATTCTTCAAGACCGCGCTGCGGGACAAGATCGTAACTGAGAACGTGTTCACGGAATTGAAAGCGACCAGTCAACCGAACAAAGAACGGCAATTTCACGTTGACCGGGAAGTCATCTTCCGCGTCATCGACGCGGCCCCGGATGCCGAATGGCGACTGATCATTGCCCTGTCACGGTTCGGCGGCCTGCGCTGCCCGTCGGAACATCTGGCCCTACGCTGGCAAGACGTGGATTGGGAACGAAATCGGTTTTGCGTCAATTCACCGAAGACCGGGACGCGATGGGTTCCGATCTTTCCCGAACTGGCCCCATATCTCGAAGAGTGCTTTGACCGGGCCGAGGAAGGCGCGGTCCACGTCATCACCCGCTACCGCGACGGCAACGCCAACCTGCGGACGACATTCACGAAGATCATCAAGCGGGCCGGGGAAACGCCCTGGCCCAAGCTGTTCCACAACCTGCGGGCTTCACGGGAAACCGAACTGGCGGCGCAATACCCGATCCACGTCGTTTGCGAATGGATCGGCAACACGGCGGCGATCGCGGCTAAGCACTACCTGACCGTCCGCGAAGAGGACTACCAGCGGGCGTCAGCAAAAAGCGGCGCAGAAAGCGGCGCACTGGTGGCGCAAAATGCGGCGCAGCGGGTAGCGGCGGCTAATCGCAAGGAAGAGAAGAACTCGGCACAAACAGAAAGCGGCACGTCGATTGTGCCGCTTTCTGCGATTTCTGGCAACTACTGGCCAGATAGTCCAGTACCCCCAAGGGGATTCGAACCCCTGTCTTAGCCTTGAGAGGGCTATGTCCTAGGCCTCTAGACGATGGGGGCGTAGGCATTGCAGATTCTAGATCGTCGATTGCGGATTGAACAGCCGCAATGCGCGCCCGATCGAAAGGAGAGCAGAATCCGAGGCTCGGTTCGGCCGAACCGCGACAATCGGCATGCGAACACCTAGAATCGGCCATACTCTCGGGAGTGTTTGCACGGCTGGTGCCGGCCCTGGTCTTCAAAACCAGCGGGGGGTGGGACAACCGCTCTCAGTGGGTTCGATTCCCATACACTCCCGCTTCGCTGACGAAAGCGAATTGCTCGTCCAACTCTCGGTGGCGGCCGCGGTTGATCCACTCGTAACATGCCATCATGACCCGGTTGCCGCCGGAACGTGAAATGCACCGAGCCGTCCAGGGCCGTGATGCAGCCTACGACGGTGTGTTTTTCGTGGCGGTGCGGACGACTGGCGTGTTCTGCCGGCCGTCGTGCCCGTCGCGGCCGGCGCGGCCGGAGAACCGCCGGTTCTTCTCGACGGTCGAGTCGGCTCGGGCGGCCGGGTTTCGACCGTGCCGGAAGTGCCTGCCGATGGACTGCGACGGCCGGCCGCCGGATTGGGTCCAACCCCTTCTCGAGGCCATCGACGCCGACCCTGTTCGGCGTTGGCGCGACGCGGACCTTCGGCAGCGCGGCATCGCTCCGGTTCGCGCTCGCCGCTGGTTCCTTCGCCGTTTCGGGAAAACATTTCAAACCTACTGCCGGGAGAGACGCATGGGACATGCCGCCGCCGAGCTCCGCCGCGGACGATCGCTGGATTCCGTGATTGCGAGAAACGGGTACGAGTCCCACAGCGGATTTCGAACCGCCTTCGAACGAACCTTTGGCGGTCCGCCGAGTCACGTGCGTCGCGCCGGCGCGATTGTCACGACGCAGATCGCCAGTCCACTCGGCTTGTTGACGGCGGCCGCCGTGGACGACGGACTGTGTCTCCTGGAGTTCGAGCCGCGCGACGGCCGCAGCGAAGCGTGGCTAACAAAGCGGTTTGCCGCCGCCGCTGTGCCGGGATCGCACCGCTGGCTGGATCAGATTCGGGCGGAGCTCGGCGATTACTTCTCCGGCCGGCGGCGCGAGTTCACGGTGCCGGTCGTAACCCCGGGCACGCCGTTTCAAGAGGCCGTCTGGACGGCGTTGCGCGCCATCCCGTACGGCGCCACGTGCTCGTACGCCGACATCGCGAGAGCCGTCGGCTCGCCAAACGCGGTCCGCGCCGTGGGCCAGGCGAATGGCGGCAACCGCGTCGCCATCGTCGTGCCGTGCCACCGCGTCGTGAACGCCGGCGGCCGGCTCGGCGGTTACGGAGGCGGGCTCTGGCGAAAGCAATTCCTGCTCGACCTCGAACGGAGTCACACGGCGCGATCCTGACACTACTTCGGCGGCGAGGTCAGGTGAAAATCGAGTTGATCGGCGCCTCCCGGCGGGACGATGCAGGGTGCCTCGGCCGACGATGTGAACAGCGTCTTTGGCTGGCGATCGCTCGGCGGGCGGCCATCTGCAAGATTGACCGAAGGCGCCGTTGTGATCCGGACGCGGTGCGCGCCGATCAATGCACCGGGGCGATCGGGCTGCATCTGTCGCAGGGTGTAGCGTCCCTCGGCGTCGGTCTTCCCGATCGATCCCGTGCCGGGATTGGCTCCGGATTGGATCGGTTCAAAGATCACGAATACGCCGGACAACGGTTGACCATCGAGCGTGACACGGCCGGAGACGGGAGCGACGGCGGGCTGAGCGCAACCGGCGCAGAAAAGAATGAATGCAGTCAAGAATGCCCGGGACATGGCGCCGTCACGGTTCGGGGACGATTTCGCCGCCGGCAATCGACCCGAGGCCGGCGAAGATGTCCACTTGAATGCCGCTGGAGATCGCGCGGACGGAGCCGTCGCACATGACGAAGTTGATGATGGACCCGTTGGCGTGATAGCTGCCCCAACTCCGAGAGCAGGCGAGGACGCCGGCGCCGAGTTCCACGGCACAGCGTTCGAAATCGGGGATCAGCGTTCGGCCGTCGGGCACGGCCGACGCCACGGAATACGCGCTGTAGGAATACGCCCACATGACTCGCCGCTCAGGAAACGTGGGCGTCGCGTATTCGCCGACCAGGATCGTGTTCGACGTCCCATCCGGGAGTCGAACCAGACTCTCCGTGCCGAGTCCTAACCCGGGAACGACCACGTGCATGGGACCGCGCCAGTCGTACGGCAGATTCAAAGCGCTCGGCGCAGCATTCGGGGGATTGTTGATGAACTCAAAAAAGTTCACGCCGTCGCTCCGCCCGGCCATGGCGCGATAATTGCCCGTCATGTACATGCGGGACGAGCCGGGCCCCGACGCCGGGTTTTGAAGTTGGTGCGGCACGGGGTCCGACGGACAGGTGTAGGCTTTGACGTAGGTCGTCCGCACGGGCTCGTTGATGTCGGAGTCGTTCGTGGCCTTCGGATTGTAGAGCCGGTACACGGAATCGAGCTCGAGATACGGCAAGAGCTTGATCGCCCAGTTTTCGCGGATGGGCGCCATGCCGGGACCGGCGACCTCGTTGCCCGGTGGAAGTGACTGGTGCGCGTCCTGATAACTGTGGAGCGCCAAGCCAATCTCTTTGAGATTATTGGCACACTGTGCGCGCGTGGCCGCGTCCCGCACGCGCTGCACGGCTGGCAGGAGCAGTCCGATGATAACGCCGATCATCGCGACAACTACGAGCAGCTCGATTACCGTGAAGCCGTGTCGCCTTTGGCAATCCGAGGTTTGCCGTCGGCCGGTCATGCGAATCGACCCGGTCACGCAACTCCCGCGAGTATCATCGCTGAGAATGAGCCGCGCGTCAACAGTTTTGTGACAAAAACGCAATTCGTCTCGCGTCCCGTTCTTGCCGTGTTGGACGGCGACTTCAGCTGCCGCTGTCGAACCACAGCCCTCATCCGTCGGCGGAGTGCGTCTCCCCGCGGGTTCGTAGGATGACGCGGGATGGCTCCATCGCAACCGAGGCGGAAGGGGTGGATTTGATGAAGCGAATTTCTGCGCTGGCCTGGCTGCTCATTTTCGCGGCCGCTGCCCGAGCCGACGATTGGCCCCAATGGATGGGTCCGACCCGCGATGGACATTGGCGGGAGGCCGGCATCGTGCGTACGCTGCCGCCGGACGGTCCGAAGGTCCTCTGGCGAGCGCCGATTCGCGCGGGTTACGCCGGTCCCGCCGTGGCCGCCGGCCGGGTGTTCGTCACCGACTATGAAACCGACGGCGACACGTCCGGCGACCCATCGCGGCGAGCCAGTCTCTCCGGCCGCGAGCGCGTGTTCTGCTTCGATGCGGCGACGGGCAAGGAAATCTGGCGGCACGCCTACGACTGTCCGTACCACATTTCGTATCCCGCCGGCCCGCGCTGCACGCCGACCGTTGACGGCGATCGGGTCTACACGTTGGGCGCCGAAGGCAACCTGCTCTGCTTCGACGCCGCGACCGGCTCGGTCCGCTGGAACAAGTCGCTCAAAGAGGAATATGGAATCGCCGCGCCGATGTGGGGATTCACCGGGCATCCGCTCATCGACGGCAACAAGCTGATCTGCCTGGTCGGCGGCGACGGCTCGACGCTGGTCGCTTTCGACAAAGTGACCGGCAAGGAAATATGGCGTTCGCTGTCGTCCCGAGAGCCGGGCTATTGCCCGCCGTCCCTTATCACGGCCGGCGGCGCGAGGCAACTGATTATTTGGACCGCCGAATCGATTCACAGCGTCGATCCTGAAACCGGTAAGCCGTACTGGTCCGTGCCGCTGGAACCGCAGTACGGCATGGCGATCATGGCGCCGCGGCGGTCGGGAGACTACCTTTTTGCCGGCGGCATCGGCTGGAAGTCGGCGCTGTTGAAACTGGACGCCAATTCTCCGCGAGCCGATCTCGTCTGGTACGGCAAGCGCGACACGTCGGTCTATCCGGTCAACAGCACGCCGATTGTCGATGGCGACGTGCTCTACGGCGTCGACCAGCCCGGCCAATTGCGGGCTGTGCGCGTCGCCACCGGCGAACGACTGTGGGAAACGACAGCGCCCACGACCGGCGCGAAGCCCGCCAGTTCCGGCACGGCGTTCCTTGTGAAGAACGGCGACCGGTACTTCATCTTCAACGAGAAGGGCGAACTGATCATCGCCAAACTCACGCCGGAGCGGTACGAGGAGATCAGCCGGGCGAAACTCCTCGAGCCGACTAACACCTGCTTCGGCCGGCCGATCGTCTGGAGCCACCCGGCCTTCGCCAACAAGTGCATGTTCGCTCGGAATGACAAGGAACTGATCTGCGTGAGCCTGGCGGAGTAAGCGGCATGCGAGACCTCGTTCCCAACCTGGTTTGGTGGCCCTCGTTGGCCCTCGGCCCTCGTTCCCAAACTCCGTTTGGGAACGCCGGTTTTCGAAACTCTGCTTCGATGATAACCTCCGTGGGGGCAACGTTAGCGAAACGGAGTTTTGTCCGAACAGGTTCCCAAACGGAGTTTGGGAACCAGGAAAACTGATCTGCGTGAGGCTGGCGGAGTGATTCCATCTCCTCATGACAGTTGGCCCGTCGTCCGCCGCCGCGTCTTCGTCTCCATGCTCCGCGCCGTCGCGCTCTTGGCCCTCGTTCCCAAACTCCGTTTGGGAACGCCGGTTTTCGAAACTCTGTTTCGTTCTTCTCCCCGCCTCACAGCCAATCCGTGACCAAGTCGATCAATCCCGGCATGCCGAAGTAGCTCCTCGCGCTGGAGTATCGCCACTGCACCGGCTCATCGACATAGCCACGCTTCACTGGATTCATGTGGATGTACTCGAGCTTCTGCTGCATCATCTCGGTACTCGTGATCTGTTGCGGATGGCTGCCCTCTTGCCATACTTGAAAGTCGCTTTCGGTCTTATGCTGAAGCTTGTGAGCGCGAAGTTGGCTTAGCAGCGTTTCGGCGCGCCGCTGAACCAAAAAATCGATGATGTTGCGAGCCGTGAACATCTTGAAACTCTTGATCGCATTGGCCAAGTCGGGAGCCGATGCGATGGCATGCAGGTGGTTTTCCAGGATGACATAGCCGAACAATTCGAATCCGCGTTCGCGTTGGAGGAAGCGCCACGAGTCGAAGACGATCGCCACCGCGTCCGGGCGAGTGAATACCGGCAGCCAGCCGACGATTGTGCATGTGAAGAAATGTGGATGAGTGATTTCGAAGATCCGGTAGCGGGAACGCGACATGAGGGGGTTGTAAGAGCGGAACGGAGATTCGCAAAGCGGCGTTCCCAAACGGAGTTTGGGAACGAGGCAACTGGGATCGAGGCGAATGGAACTGATCTGCGTGAGCCTGGCGGAGTGAGCGGCATGCGATGATCGATTTTTCCGCTAGCGATGAGTCTCGCCGGCTGCTCATGCAGTTCGCGGCACAGTTCGACGCGCCGGCGTACGTCCGCCGCGCGCGGGAGGTGGAACGGGCATGGTCGTCCTTGCTCGAAGCCTGCCGGCGGCAGCGGGAGCAGTGGCTCGAAGGCATCCGCTGGCGCCTGCCGCCGATTCTCGCCGCGCTGGCCGATCTGAATCCAGGCGGCGGACTGGCCGCGGCGTCGCGGGCGGCGCTGGAGCAACTGCGGCTGGCCGCCGGAATCGAGCGACCCTCGGCGCCGACGAACCGGTCCTCGCTACCAAAGCTGCTGCGCGGTCTGCGCGCAAGCGTCGATCGCTTCAACCGCCGCTGGCTTCGCTATCTCGATGCGCTCGATCTCTCGGGGATCAATCGTCTGCGGGCCGACTACAATCGCTACTACCTGCTGGAGAAGGAATGCGCCGTCGGCTCGGCACAGTTAGCGGCTCTGACGTTTCAGCGGCTCGATCCGCTGACGACCGCCGACGTCATCGAGCACTTTCCGGCGTTGCCGGTCCCCTGAGGACCGAGCGCCAGCGACGCGCGGCAGACAGCAGTATCTCAAGGTGCAGCCGATGAACTTTGTCACCGCGACGGCCGAATTCGAGCGCTGGCTCGGCGAGCAGACGCCTCTCGACGACGACGACCTGGCCTACAAGCACGTTTGCATGGCCGATCGCGACACCGTCTTTCCGTTTCTTCGCGCCACGTTCTATCGCTGGCTCCAACTTTGGCTGGAGATGTGTCCCGACCTGGCGCGCGCGCCGGTGGTCCTCGCGGTCGGCGACCTCCACATCGAGAACTTCGGCACGTGGCGCGACGCCGAGGGACGACTGTCCTGGGGTGTCAACGACTTCGACGAAGCCTGCCGCATGGAGTACACGATCGATCTGGTGCGCCTGGCAGCCAGTGGCGTGCTTGCGGCCAAGACGGGATTCTTCAAGCTTCGCGCGTCGGAAATCTGCGACGCAGTGCTGGACGGCTACCGACGGTCCCTGGAAATCGGCGGCCGGCCGATCGTCCTCGCGGAACGCAACCGAATGCTGCGCGAACTGGCCATCGTCCGGCTGCGCGACCCGAAACGATTCTGGCCCAAGCTCACGCTCGTCGAGGAGTCGCAGGAACCGATTCCGGATGAGGCCCGCGGCGCGTTGATGACGTCTCTGCCGGCCTCGTGCAGCGCCACGCAGTTGTACCGTCGGCGGCGCGTCGGGCTGGGCAGCCTGGGCAAAGGGCGCTTTGTCGTGATTGCGGAATGGAATGGCGGGCGCATCGCGCGCGAGTGCAAGGCGCTCACGCCGTCGGCCGCGGCCTGGGCGCGTCCCGAGGCCGACCGTCCGACTCTGACGCAAGTGGTCAATTCCGTCGTTCGCTGTCCCGATCCGTTCCTCCACACCTGCGGCTCATGGATCGTGCGCCGGCTCAGTCCGGACTGCGCTCGGATCGATCTGGCCACGCTCGTCGATGCGGACGACAAGGTGCGGCTATTCCGCGCGATGGGGTGGGAGACGGCCAACGTCCATCAGGCCGACGCGAATGCGTCGGCGGCGATCGTCGCGGACCTCGACCAGCGGCCGCGCAACTGGCTGCGCGACTCCGTGGATGCCATGCTCGACGTCACCCGGCGCGACTGGAAGGAATGGCGCGGGCACGTTTCATGAGGGTGATTCCATGTCGATGGTGCGCTATTGCGTCGCCGTGACCCTTCCCAACGAAGCGACTGCCGACCGCTGGCTCGCCTGGATGCGGTCCGGCCACGTCGCCGAGGTCTTGGCCGGAGGCGCGCTTTCGGCGGAAATCGTCCGCCTCGATGGTCCGGCCATTGAGTTCGAAGCTCGATACCTCTTCCCCTCGCGTGCGGCCTTTGATCGGTATGAGCGCGAGCACGCCCCACGGCTCCGAACCGAGGGATTACGACTGTTTCCGCTGGAGCACGGCGTCCGCTATCGCCGCTCGACCGGCATTGTCACCGATCTGTTTTCCAATTCGAAGTAACCTCATCGCCGCGTTGAATGGCTGGTCGGAGCGGGGCGTCTAAGCATGCGGGGGGCGCCGAGGGGCCGGAACCCCGGCTGACGGCGCAAGTCGCGGCTTTCGGGCCGTTTCCCATTGCCTCGGCGGGTCGTCCGCTGATCGTTCGCCTAGTGAGGGTGCCATGGCCACACTTCGCTGCCTCGCTCTCGCCGTCACCGCCGTTGCGGTCGTCAGTCTCGCGGGTCGGAGCCAGGACGCGCCGCCGGACCCCGAAAGCGAAGTCCTCACGCGCGGGCCAGTGCACGAAGCGTACGCCTCGGCGGTCAGCGTGCAGCCGGCGCCGGGTCCGATTGCTCCGAAAGCACCGCCGGCGCCGATTGAGGAACTTCCGCCGGATGAGAAACCCGACGGCGACAACGTGCAATGGATTCCGGGCTATTGGTCGTGGGACGACGAGCGCAGCGACTTCATCTGGGTGAGCGGTTTCTGGCGGATTCCGCCGCCGGGCCGGCAATGGGTGCCGGGCGTCTGGCACGAGACCAACGGACAGTGGCAGTACACGCCGGGATTCTGGACCGAGGTGGAGCAGTCGTTGGTGGATTACCTGCCGGCTCCGCCGCCGCCAGTCGATTCCGGCCCGCCCACGCCAGCCCCGGGACCCGACCATCTTTACGCTCCGGGCTGCTGGGTTTACCAGCAGACGCGCTACGTCTGGCGGCCGGGGTTCTGGTATGCGTATCGACCAAACTGGATCTACGTCCCGGCTCATTACGTCTGGACGCCATACGGATATGTGTTCGTGAACGGTTACTGGGACTATCCGCTGCGACAGCGAGGACTCCTATTCGCGCCGGTGTGTTTCCGACCCGGCATTTACGCGCGGCCGGCGTTCGTCTACCGTCCGCGCTACGTCGTTTACGACGATTTCCTCTACGGCGCGCTGTTCGTTCGGCCCGGCTGCGGCTACTACTTCGGCGATTACTTTGACCTGCGCTATACGAACGCCGGGTATCGCAGTTGGTTCAGCGTGTCGATCGGCAGCGGTGGCTATGATCCATTGTTCAACTACTACCGCGCGTCCAACGGCAGCGGCTGGGCGCTGGGCATCAACAATCTGTACGTCGCACGGGTGAACAATGCGGCCTACCGCCCGCCGCGTACACTCGTGCAACAGAACGTGGTGGTGAACAACATCACGAACAACACGACGATCGTGAACAACACGACGGTGGTGAACAACGTCAAGAACGTGACCGCCGTGGCGCCGATTGCCAATGTCAACCGCGCGCAGGTGGCCAGCCTGACGAAGGTGACGCCGGCCCAGCAGCAAGCGGCGGCGCAGTGGGCCCGCGAGACGCGAGAAGCGGCGATTCGGCGAGCGAAACTGGAAGCGGCGTCGGCCGCGACGTCCGACGGTCCGGGCAAACCCACGCCGCCCGCGCAGCCGCGAAGCGTGAAGCTCGAACTGCCAAAACCGCCGCCTGTCGCTGCGCCGGCGAAACTGCCGACTCCGCCGCCGCCGCCGATCAAGCCGGAACGGCCCGTGATTGCCCGGCCAACGCCGCCGGTACAGTCTCCGACGGACAAGCCGCCAGCGACCACTCCGCCGACCGGAAGCGCGCCGGCGATCAAGCCGGTTCCGCCGACGCCGAAACCGCCGCCGCCGAGTCCGAAGCCGGAACCGCCGCCGAACGACAAGCCGCCGGTGATGTCGAAAGGTCCGTCCAGTGCGCCGCCAGTGACGCGGCCGGCGACGCCTCCGGCCGCGCCGAAGAAAGACCCGCCGTCAAAGCAGCCGTCGAAGAAGGACGACAAGCCGGATAAGCCGTCGGGCCGGCGGTGAGACAAATCAACTGGTTGGATCGTTCCACCGGGCGGTAATGCCGTCATAGGCGTCAATTCGCCGGTCGCGAAGAAACGGCCAGTTTCGTCGCGTCTCCTCGATCTTCCGGCGATCGCATTCCACGAGGATCAGTTCGTCGCGGGAATGATCGCCGCGCCGGAGGACCCGGCCGAACGGGTCGCTCACGAACGACCCGCCCCAGAATTCCAACCCGCCGTTCGGCGGACCTTCATGGCCGACGCGATTGATTGCCGCGACGTAGACGCCGTTGGCGACGGCGTGGGAGCGCTGCATCAATTCCCACGCCTGATGCTGCGCGTCGCCGAATTCTGCCTTCTCGGCCGGGTGCCAGCCGATCGCGGTCGGATACACCAGAACCTCTGCGCCGCGCAGGGCCGTCAGCCGCGCCGCTTCCGGGTACCACTGATCCCAGCAGACCAGGGCGCCGATGCGCGCATGCCGCGTGGCAAACACCTTCCAGCCGAGATCGCCGGGCGTGAAATAGTACTTCTCGAAATAGAGCGGATCCTCGGGGATGTGCATTTTGCGATACAGCCCGAGCATCGACCCGTCGGCGTCGAAGACCACGGCCGTGTTGTGATAAAGTCCCGGCGCCCGGCGCTCGAACAGCGACGCCACGACGACGACTTGCTCGGTGCGAGCCGCTTGGGACAATCGTTCGCTCGACGGTCCTGGGATCGGCTCCGCCCGGTCGAACTCCCGTGGATCCTCCCGCTGGCAGAAGTACGGCCCAAGAAACAACTCCGGCAGGCAGACGATCTGGGCGCCCGCTTTCGCAGCCGCGCGGATCTGCGCCAGCGCCGTTTCCAGGTTGCCGGCCGGGTCGGCGCCGCAACGCATCTGTACCAACCCGAGCGTGAAGGTTGAGGCGTCAGCCATGGGCATCGTGGACTCATGAGTCGCGACGAGGAAATCGCATCGACTCATATCATACGACTGTCGCCCGAGAGCCAGTGGATCGCACGAGGCAATTATGCCGGGTTCCGAGGAATCGAGCCGCATTCGCGGAGTTCGCCAGCAACTTGAAAGTCTGCGTGCCAGCGGCATCGAGTGGCTGCCGCGGCGATCGCCGCAGCCGCGCGGCGGCGCGCCGGATTCGCTGTTCGAAGAATCGCCCGCGCCCCCGCCGGCCGCGATCAGTCCCGATCAGCGGCGGCGCGAACTGGAGCTTCTCGCCGAAACCGTCCGGCCGTGTCGACGCTGCGCGGACCTTTGCTCCACCCGGACGCAGACGGTATTCGGCGTCGGACGGCTGGATCCCGACATCTGCTTCATCGGCGAAGCGCCTGGAGCCGACGAAGACCGGGTCGGCGAACCGTTCGTCGGCCAGGCGGGCCAATTGCTCAATCGCATCATCGCCGCCTGCGGGCTGACCCGCGACGAGGTGTATATCTGCAACATCCTGAAGTGCCGGCCGCCGGGCAACCGCACGCCGCGGCTCGATGAAGCGGCGAACTGCCGCGAATACCTGGACAAGCAACTCGCCCTGGTTCAGCCGCGATCGATTTGCTGCCTGGGCGGAACCGCCGCGACCAACCTGCTCGGCGTGACCTCGTCTCTCGGCAAGCTCCGTGGGCGGTTCCACGATTATCACGGCATTCCGGTGATCTGCACGTATCACCCGGCGTTCCTGCTGCCGTTCCGTCAGCCGGAGAAGAAGAAAGATGTCTGGGAAGACATGAAGATGCTGCTGCGGAAACTGGGCAAGCCGATTCCATCGGCGGGAGCGGCTCGGGAATGAGCGGTCAGTCGCCCGCCGCGATCGACGATTCGGCCGATTCGATGCCGGCGCCGGCTGGCGTCACCTGGCTGGCCTCCTCCAGATCGGCGAGCAGTTCGTTGAGCTTGTCCACGAGTTGCTTTAGATTCACCGGCCGAACCAGCACTGCCACGCCGCGATGCTCCGGCACCTGCTCGGCCCAATCGGCCTGATCCTCGTTCAGGATGAGGATGGCGGCCAAGGTCAGATCGATGGCGTCGGACTCCTCGATGATCTTCTTGAAGGCGCGGACGCCGTTGTCGCCGGCGGTTCCGGCGTCGATGATCAGCGCGTGGTACGGCTGCTCTTCGTAGCGATGAACGGCGCGATGGGGGTCCTGCGAAATGAGGACGCGGAATCCGGCGCCGGCGGTGCCGAACTTCTCTCGAAATGCGTCCTGCAACCGCGGGTGGGATTCGACGATGAACAGCGACCGGGGTCCCGACGGCGCCATCCGCGTCACGCTCACGCCGTCGAGCTCGCCCTGCACGCGGCGAACCGCTTCGTGAAGCTGCGTCGCCGTCTGAAATCGCGACTGCGGGTCGAACGCCATCATGCGATCGAGCAATTGCCGCACGCAGGCCGGCAAATGAACGTCGTACATTTCGATCGGCGTGATGTTCTCGAATCGGTGCCGGTGCATGCGGGCAACGCGGTCGCGGGTCTGCGTCAGCGGCGGGTGGCCGCACAGCATCTCGTAAAACACGCAGCCGAGGAAATAGATGTCGCTCCGCGGATCGCCGTGCTTGACGGCCGTCGTCTTCTCGAGACCAGCGTAGTCCACCGTGCGATCGACGGCGATGTCGTGATCCTCGCCGGGCTGCGGCGCGGCAATCTCGGCCAGGCCGAAGTCCACCAGCTTCACGACGCCCTGACTTGCGATCAGAATGTTGGTCGGCTTGATGTCGCGGTGGGTTAAGCCTCGCATGAAGGCGTATGCGAGCGCCGAGGACGATTCCTCAATCAACTGCAGCGCCTCGCGGATTTCGATGCGCTTGCGAATTTGCAAAAAGTCGCGGAGGTTGCCGCCCTCGACGAACTCCATGACGATGAAATACTGGTTGGTCGCGCGGTCGTGATTGACTGCCAGGATGCGGACCACGTTCGGGTGGTGCATCGACATACCGAGCCGGCCCTCGCGCATGAAGAGATCCACCTTGTGCGGATCCTCGCTCCAGCGCTTCCGCAGGACTTTGATGGCGACTTGCGTCCCGGTGCGCGGATCATCGGCCCGGAAGACGCGCCCGAAGCTCCCTGACGCGATCTTGTACAGAATCCGGTAACCGCCGAGCGCGTAGCCCTCTCGATCGCCGCGCAGCAGCTTTGACGATTGCCACGGCGTCAAGTAGCCTTTGCGCTCGAGCAGCTTGCAGAGCATCTCGGGCGACTTGATGGTCGAATCGAGTTCATCCCAGCATTCGTGCAGCTGCGCGTCGCTCAGCAGATTGAGCTGCCGCGCGAGCTGGGCAACGGAAGCAGCGTCGGGCGCACTCATGCCAACTACCGGTCTCTCACCATCGATGCACCAACGAGTCAACGCAACATTCGAGTATGCCACGGCCGGTCACGGTGGTCTACCGGCTCCCGGGCGATAAAGTTCCACCGAGTTTGCCGAACCTCCGCCGCCATGGCGCAGGCGTTCTAATAGCTACAGTTCCAGGGTCGCCGGCCCGGCCGTGGACGATCGCGGGCGAACCGATCCCACTTCACGGTTTCGGCGTTGATCCGGTTACCGCCGCGCGCCCAGGCCGCCGAGCGCGCAATCCTCCTAACTCCTAACGCTTATTTATCCTAACACTGGTTCGCCGGAAACGGAACGGGATTTTCCGGAACCGGGCTTGTCGGAAGTCTTCTGGCGGGGTATCCGCCGACAAATATCAGCTTTCGGTTCGACGTAGTTCACGAAGAGGCAAGGGGAGGTGAGCGGTGACGATTCGACGGCCCGCTGCCCTTGGCGCCGCGCGGAAGGCCGGTTTATTCGCCGGAGCGGCGCTGGTTTTCGCCGGTTGTGCCAATCTCTGGGACGACGTCACCAGCCGCGATTTCCACGTCCGTTCGTTGTGGGATCGCACCGATCCTATGACCGTATTGCAGGAATCGACTGACGGCGACGCGCGGGCCAGGGCGCTGCGGTCGCTGAAAGAGCCGCGGGCGAATGGCGGCAGCGACGTCGAGCAGGATCGCGTGATGCAGGTGCTGGCCCAATCGGCCGTAAGCGATCCGCATCCGCTGGTCCGCCTGTCGGCGATCCAGACGCTGGGGCGGTTCACCGATCCGCGCGTCGTGCAAGCGTTGACGGCGGCGTACGACGCGGCGGATCAACTGCCGACGGAGACGCGCGCCGCCATTCAGAGCGCGGCGCTTGTGTCGCTGGGCAAGACGAAGCAGCCGGCCGCGGCGGCGGCGCTCGTCCGCATCGCCACGCAGCCGCTACCGGCGGACGCCATCGAGAAAGACCGGAGCCAGGCGCGCGACGTCCGCCTGGCGGCGCTCCGCGCTCTCAAGGTGTTTGAAGGGTCCGCGGAGGTCGCCGCGGCGATGACGCAGGTCCTGCGCACGGAGCGCGACGTCGCCATCGCCGATCGCGCGCGGGAAACCTACGCAGCCGTCGTCGGCCGGGAACCGACCGAGACCGAGACCGCTCCGTCCACTACTCCGCCGGCGTCCGCGCCCGGGGACATCCGGCAGGCCGGCGGCCGACCTTGAGCCGCGATCACGGTCGCGCAAATTCGCGGTCGTCGATCTTCTCCGGAAAGCGCACGCTCTCCGTTGCCCAGTCTTCGATCTTCTTGCCGCTCTGGAAGACCTGGACCTTGGCCGGCCAACGAATGCCGCCGAACTCGCGGTGCCCCGAGAAGACGAAATCCTTCGACGCCGTGGCTAGGTCTTCCTGGCCCGAGTAACTGGCCTTCAGGACGTGCGCGTTTTCGCGGTCGACGAACAGCGTCACTGTGGGGCGATTGGCCGCCGTGGCTTTGAGGACGCGGGTGGCTCGACCATCCACCTGACTGTCAGGCAGCAGTTCCCACTTGATGCCGCGGGCGCGGGCGCCGCCGAGCGTCGCCAGCCACAGCGTGTACGCCTCGTTCCGAGCCGAATCGTAGTCCTTGGTCGAAAGTTCGCGAAGCGTCGGCGCCTTGGCCCAGCCGGTCAACCCGTTCAGAACCACCACCACTGGCATGGGACCGGCGCCCGTGCGCATTTCCGCGTTCCATCGGACGCGTTCCGGCCAGTCGGTCCATGTATCGCGCTGGGCGACGGCGGCGCCATTCGGCAGGTAGATCACGCCGGTCTGCTTCCAATGGCAGAAGCGGCGCTTGGCCAGGGCTTCATCCGATTCGACATTGGCTTTGACTGCGCGATCCAAGAGATTGGCCGCGTCGTCGGCTCGCGCCGGGAGCGCCAGCGCCAGGGCCGCCGCGATCAGCATTCCGTGCTTCATGTGTGAACGTCTCCATTTGATCGGCTCATTTTACTGACAACGGTCCGCTGACCACTGGCCAACGGCAGTTGTCCGTTGTCCGTAGTCAGTGGTACAACGAGTTCATGCTGTCAGTTGCCGAAGCGACCGCGATTGTCTTGGACCGCGCCCGGCCGCTGCCGCCGATGCGCGTGCCGCTGGAGGTGGCGCTCGGGTGCGTTCTGGCCGAGGACGTGGTCAGCGACCTGGACATGCCGCCGTTTGACAAGGCAATGATGGACGGCTTCGCGGTTCGTAGCGCCGACGTGCCGGGGACGCTGGCGATCGTCGAGGAAATCGCGGCAGGCCGCGTGCCGACTCAGCCGCTTGGCCCGGGTCATGCGTCGCGAATCGCCACGGGCGCGGCGATCCCGACGGGGGCCGACGCCGTCGTGATGATCGAACGGTGCGAGGTGCTCGACGGCGGCCGGAGCGTGCGACTCGACGATGCCGCCGCGCCGGGACAGAACATCCAGCCGCGCGGCCGGGAACTCAGACGCGACGAGACCGTCCTTCGCGGCGGCGCGCGTTTGCGGCCGCAGGAGATTGGGCTGCTGGCGATCGTCGGGCGGGACCCCGTGTGCGTCGTCCCGCAACCGGAAGTCGCCATTCTGTCAACGGGCGATGAGTTAACGCCACCCCGCGATCGTCCCGCGCCGGGAAGGATCCGCAATTCCAACGGCCCGATGCTCGCGGCGCAAATCGCGCGAGCCGGCGGCCGGCCGCGATCCCTCGGCATCGCCCGAGATCAGTTTGACGAACTGCGACAGCGGATCTCCGATGGACTGCGTTCGCCGATCCTCGTGCTGTCCGGCGGCGTTTCGGCCGGGCATCGCGATCTTGTGCCTGACGTTCTGGATTCGCTCGGCGTCGAGCCGTGCTTTCACAAGGTCGCGCTCAAGCCGGGAAAGCCCGTGTTTTTTGGCGTCCGCCGCGGTGACGATTTCGACCGGCTCGTATTCGGCCTGCCGGGAAATCCCGTCAGCGCGTTCGTGGCGTTCGAGTTGTTCGTTCGGCCGGTGATGGCGACGTTATCCGGTCTCACGGCTCAGCCGCCGCGATTCGAACCCCGCCGCCTCGCGTCCGATTTTCAATTCACAACCGATCGGCCGACGTACCATCCGGCCAGGGCGACTCGCGACGAAGTGCAGCCGGTCGAGTGGCGCGGGTCGCCCGACCTGCGCGCGCTGACGCTGGGCAACGCACTGGTCCTGCTGCCGCCGGGAACGCACGAGTTCCACGCAGGCGACCTCCTTCCGGTGATGACATGCGAGTGACGTTGGACAAGCCGGCGGCGCCGCGGGCGCCGGGGTCGCGATCGACGACCGCGGCGTGCTTCGCTGCCGCTCTGTCCGCGGTGTTGCTGAACCTGGCCTACTTTCCCGCCGGGCAAGGCTGGCTGGCCTGGTTCGCCCTGGTGCCGTGGCTGACGCTCGTCCGGGCCCCGATTTCCAATCGCACCCGCTACCTGTTGGCGTTTGCGTCCGCGCTCGGGTTTTTCCTGCCGGCGCTCCGCTGGATGCGCGTCGCCCACGACGCCATGGTCTACTCATGGCTCGCGCTATCCGTGGCGTGCGCGGCGTTCGCCCCGCTGGCGCTGTGGCTCATTCGCCGGCTCGATCGGCGGAGTTGGCCGCTGACCTTCAGCGTTCCGATCGTCTGGACGGCTCTCGAATTCGTGCGGACGCACATCTTCGGCGGCTTTCCGTGGTATTTGCTCGGCCACTCGCAACATGGCGTCTTGCCGCTGATTCAAATCGCGGACCTCGTTGGCGTTCCCGGGGTGACGTTTCTCGTCGCGTCGGTCAACGGGCTTCTCGCTGAGGCGATCGCCGGTCCGTGGTCCACGGTTCGCGGTTCGTCATGGCGACGGCAGGCGGCGATCGTCGGCGCATTGCTGGTCTCGGTCCTCGGGTACGGATTCTGGCGGCTCGGTCACGCCGAGTTCCGCGTTGGCCCGAACGTCGCGCTTTTGCAGACCGATCTTGAGCAAGCGATTCGCAATTCGCGGGGCGACGAGCCTGGCGCCCAGCCGCGATCGATTCAGGACATCCGTGCCCAGACGGCTGAGTTGACGCGCCGAGCCGTGAAGAGCACGCCGCCGCCGGACCTCATCATCTGGCCCGAAACCACGTTTGAATACGACATCAAGGAACGCCGCGAGCCGCCCGGAGACGATCCCGAATTCGCGGCCTGGTTTCAGGACCTGCCGGACCGCGAAGCGCTGGTCGAGAGCGTCGCAACCGCGAGCCGCGCCGCCGTGCTGCTCGGCGTCAACGTGCAGCGCTATCACGGCCCGGGCCGAATCGATCGGTTCAATTCGTCGGTCCTCGTCGCGCCCTCGGGTCAGATGATCGGCCGGTACGATAAGACTCACCTGGTCCCATTCGGCGAATACGTCCCCCTGTACGACGTGTTTCCGTTCCTGCGGAACCTCGCACCGTACGACGACAGCCTGGCGCTGCTGGCCGCCGGCGATCAATTTCCACGCCTCCGACTGAGCACGAACCAGGGCGAGTTCACGTTCGGCTGCATGATCTGCTACGAGGATAGCTACGCGCATCTGGCCCGTGAGTATCTGCGCGGTCCGGACAGGCCGGTGGATTTTCTCGTCAATCAATCCAACGATGGCTGGTTCCGTTGCACGCACGAGCACGAAGAGCATCTGGCCGTCAGCCGGTTTCGCGCCGTCGAGTGCCGGCGGTCGCTGGTGCGGTCGGCGAACATGGGCATTTCAGCCATCATCGACGGCGATGGGCGGATTGTCGCGCTGCCGGCCGCGACCTGGGCGGCGTCGAAAGGCGTGATGGCCGTGGTGAGCGGCGCGGTGCCAATCGACGATCGCATGAGCGTCTACGTCCGCACCGGCGACGTGCTGCCGTGGCTCTGCTGGCTGGCGCTGATCGTCGCAATGGTTCGCCAGCCGCCGGATGCCGAACCATGAGCGATGCCGTGAATTTGAGCCGCTGGCGCCGCTGGCGGCGGACGCTGGCCCTCCTGATCGCGGGCTACCTGGGGATCCTGCTGGTGCTGTTGGCCCTGGAGCGCAAGTTCATATTTCTGCCCACGCCGGCGGCGCGCGATTGGCGGCCGCCGCCCGACCCGAACATTGTCGACGTGGAGATTCCCACGCGGTCCGGCGCCGTCATTCACGCCTGGTGGCTGCCGCGCCCGGGCGCGGGCCGCACGATCCTGTACAGCCATGGCAACGCCGGCAACGTCAGCCATCGCGGCGCCAGCCTGGTGCGGTGGTCGCAGGCGATGGATGCGTCAGTGCTGGTGTACGATTACCCGGGCTATGGCCGGAGCACGGGCGTGCCCGACGAAGCGTCGTGTTATGCCGCGGTGGACGCGGCGTGGGACTGGCTCGTGTCGCGGCAGGCGGTGGCGCCGGAGCGAATTCTTGCCGTCGGCGCTTCACTGGGCGGCGCGATGGCCGCCCGCCTCGGCGCGGAGCGCGACTGCCAGGCCGTCGTGCTGATCAAAGCCTTTTCCTCGATCCCGGACATGGCGTCGCATCGCTTTCCGTGGTTGCCAGTGCGCTACTTCGTCCGCACGCAGTTTGACGCCGCCGCCATGCTGGCTCGGTGTCATCGGCCGGTATTCATCGTTCACGGCGTCGACGATCGCACCGTGCCCTACATTTGCGCCGAGCGACTCTTTCAATCGGCCGCCGGTCCCAAGGAATTGTTCAAGCTCGACGCCAACGACCACCACGACGCTTTGCCGCCGGAATTCTTCCCGCGCCTGAAAGCGTTTCTCGACTCGCACTTCGATCGCCGAACGCCGCCGCCGTGACCGCGATTGGCCTTCGCGCTGCCGCGCCGGCGCGTTACAAATCGCCCGCTGAATCGTGTCGCCGCGCTGGGAGTTGTGATCATGCCGCGTTCACTGGGAATCGCCTTCGTCCTCGCCGGACTGTTGCCGCCGAACCTCGCCGCCGAGACACCGGAGTTTCATTGGAAATCCGGCCAGGTTTTGACTTACCGCGTCGCGCAGACGACGACGGCCGTCGAATCCCTCAATGATGCCGACCCCATGACCACGACGACGCAATTGAACCTGACGAAGCGCTGGCAAGTAACGGACGTGTCGGCCGAGGGCGTGGCCACGTTGCAGATGTCCTTGGTCGCGCTTCGAATGGAGACGCGCCCCCCGCGCGGCGAGCCGATGATCTTTGATTCCGCGAAGCCCGAATCCGCCACGGACGGGCTGCGCGAGGAACTGGCGCGATACGTCGGGCCGCCGATCGTGATCGTGCAGATCGATCGGCTGGGCCGCCTCGTCGCCGTCAAGGAATGCCGGTTCGGGCCGCCCAGCCGGCTCGAAAGCGATTTGCCGTTCAAGCTCATCCTGCCCGGCGGAGCGATGACTGCGGGACAATCCTGGGAACGGACGTTCGCGATCAAGCTCGATCCACCGCACGGCGCCGGCGAGTCCCATGACGCCATCCAAAAGTACACCTGCAAGTCGGTCGCCGACGGCTCGGCCGTCATCGCCATGAGCACGGAACTGAAATCGCCGCCGGAATCCGCGTCGGATCGATTGCCGCTGCTGCCGCTGCTCGCGCGAGGCGACGTCGTTTTCGACGTCAGCCGAGGCCGCCTGCGCGAGGTGCGCCTGCAGAACCAGCACGAACTGACCAACCACCGAGGGCAGGGCAGCCGCTACGTCCTGAAGACCGATTCGGTCGAGACGCTGATCGAATCCAAGTAACTCGCAGCCCGTCACGGCTCGTCGATGCCGAGCGCCTTCATGCGGCGAACGAGCCGTGGCCGCCAGATCGCGAGCATCTCCGCCGCTCGAGTCTGATTGCCGTTGGCCCGCTTCAGCGCCAACAGAATGAGCCGTTTCTCGACCTCGTGGAGCGCGGCGTCCAGCGCCGGCAACGATGCCGGCGTCGGCGGCGGGACCTCGGTCGCGGCTCGCGCCTGCCGGATCGCCAGCGGCAGATCGCCAGCGTCGATGGCCTTGCCGCCAGCCCGTTCAGCCGCGTCCCGGAGCGCGAGCTCCATCTCGTTGAGGTTCCCCGGCCACGAGTAAGCGGCCAGGCATTCGCGCGCCGCGTCGGTCAGTTCGCGGCGACCGGACGAGCGATGGAGAAACCACTCGGCCCAGATGTTGATCTCAGCCGCGCGCTCTCGCAGCGGCGGCAGCCGAATGATCACGACGCTCAGGGCGTCGTACAGGGCCGGGAGCAGCCGGCACGTTTCAAGCGTGAGTTCGCCGGCCACGAGCGGGGAATCGACCGAGGCGAGGATGCGCGGACGGTCACGGCCGCCATCCTTCAGTTGCTGCGCGAGTTCGTCCTGAGCGTCGAGGGGCAGGGCGGCCGGCTCGCGGATGTGAATCGTCCCGGCGCCGTCGGCTCGATAGACGCCGAGCGGCCCGAACAGGACTCCAGCGACCGCGGCCGCGGGCAGCGCTCCCGCGTCCAGCGTGACGAACGGGCGATCGCGGCGATCGCCGTGGGCGTGAATCGCCCGGGCCAACCAGCGCCGGCCCGTGCCGGGCTCCCCGAGCAGCAATGCCGGGGTATCGGCCTGGGCGGCCAGCCGCGCTTGTGCCGCCGCCTGGGCCAGCGAGGGAAATCGCTCTTCCAGCCCATCGAGGCGAAAATGCGATATCCGCTCCGCACGCAGCTGGGCCTGGGCCTCCGTGAGTCGGCGCGACGCGGGCACCGTCGTGCTCGGCGACGCGATCATCCGCCCGAAAATGCCGATACACTGGCCATCGGCCATCAGCGGGACGAAGTCGATGTCCCACCAGGGCGGCCCGGAGCGGGCGAGCGGCGGCGCCCGACGAACGTGCGCGGACCGGCCGGAAAACACGTCGTCCGGCGGAGCCAGGGTGCTGGCCAGGCCACTCAATTCCGCCCCGGTTTTGCGGCGAGTGCAGGTCAGGCCGCGAGCGTCCGCCAGCGATTGGCCGGTCAGCGCTTCCCACGAGCGGTTGGCGAAGACAAGCCGCTTTCGTCGATCGAGGATGAAAATGGGGTCATGCGTGCTTTGGAAGAGGGCCTGCCAGCGGAACGTCTCAGACATGGGTTCGCCGCCGACCTCAGATCATCAGCGACAGGATGTACAGGGCGAGGCCGATGCCTACGAGAAATGTCGTCATCCGCTTGGCCCAGCGGAGCGCTTCACGGCGGATGGCCCCCCAGTCGTCGTAGCGCGTGGCGCTGTAGACGAGGCTGACCACGACGATCAGCACCGGCAGATCCCAGTAGATGCTGTAGGCGAGCGGCGCGATCACGGCGCGCGATCCTTTTCGTGGCTCGGCTCGCGCAGGCCGAACGCCGGCCCCGCGAACGCATCGTAAATGACCAGGATGTTCAGCACGCCGGCGATCACCGTATAGACCCAGCCGAGGTCCCAGCGTTTGTCGCTGTCGCGCTGAAAGTCGTTGAGTTCGGCTTCCGAAGGGGCGGCTTCGAACTTGGCGATGAAATCGTGCCAGGTATCAATGGGTCCGCGCGGCTGATCGGGAGTGCGATGCCAGTACTGCCAGATCGCCGGCCACGCGGCCGCCCCCACCCAAAACTGCGCCGCGAACTGCGGGCGGTTGTACAAGTTGTTCGCCCAGCGTGGCAGGTTCCACGCCGGCGCCCGGGCGGCTGTGTCGCCGAGATACACATTGCTCCACCGGCCCATCGCCATGCCGTAGAAAAACAGTCCGTTGATGCAGATGAGGAACAACAGCCCCTTGCCGACGCGGCCCTGAATGATCTGGCCGAGGCCGGGAATAACGTAACTGAGCAGCGCCGCCACGGGATCGGCTCGCGACGTTTTCGTCGCGGGCGCTGGAGACGTTGAAACCGTCGCGGACATGGCGCACTCGCTTTCGATCGTCAGTCGACAACAGTTGAGATACGGACGAGCGATCGAATTTCGAGAAGTGCCAACGAAAGTTCATCGCGGCCCGATCAGCGGATCCACCCGAGATACTCGATCGCGCCCCAGGCGATTCCGCCCGCCAGCAGCAGAATGCCGGCCACGCCCACGATGTTCTTGCCGATCCGCGTGGTCAGGAGCGAGCCGAACGGCAGCAGTCCGACCAGCGCATCGAATAGACGATCGATGGCGATGAAGGGCCAGGCCCAGAGGGGCGGCGGATCACCACGGGGCGGCGGGTCGGACAACGTCGGCTGCGGAAACGCGATGGTCGGCGGCGGGTCGGCGACCACGGGAGGCGGAAGTACTGCCGGCATCGGCTGAGGCGCGCTCACTTCCGTCGGCGCCGCCGGCAGGGGCGGCGTCGCCGCATTGGCGGCTGGGCTGCGGCTGCCCAGAATCGAGCTGCCGTTCTGCGGGTTCAGGTTGATCGACCAGCTCGGGTCCCAGCGCGGCGGCTCCGGCGGCGCCGCGACTGGACCTGAGTCTCGCAGCAACGTCATCGGCGGCGATTTCCATGCGTCGCCGAGGTCCATCTCTGGCTCAGCGTGGCCGGCGGGGGAACCGTTGGATTCCCCGGCTTCCGGTAAGGACAACATGCGTTGTAGCAAAGCGTCGAGCTCGTCAAGCTGCTGCCGCATGGATCCTGCCGATGTCGGCGACGCCGTGGTCATGGCTCGCGATCCTCCGTGATCGTCGTCGCGGCAAGCCGGCCGGCCCGCCGCGGGCCGACTATGTTAGCAGAGATGTCCGAAAGGTTTTATGTCAATTCGCCGCTGACAATCGGTCCGGTCGTCGTATCCGGGCCCGAAGCTCACCACCTGGCGGCAGTTTGCCGAGTTCGCCCCGGCTACGCAGTTCAGCTATTCAACGGGGATGGATTCGAATACGCCTGTCGAGTCGAGTCAGTGTCGAAACGAGATGTTGTGCTGGAGGTTACGTCGCGGAACAACCCCACGCGGGAACGGCCGGCGCGCCTGGATTTTGCCGTGGTCATGCCGAAAGGCGAGCGGGCCGATTGGCTCGTGGAGAAACTGACGGAACTCGGCGTGTCCCGGCTAATCCCGCTGCGAACAGAGCGAAGCGTCGTGCATCCGGGGTCCGGAAAGGTCGATCGCTGGCGTCGGGTCGTGATCGCCGCCAGCAAGCAATGCGGGCGAAACCGCCTGATGGAGATCGCGCCGCCCATCGATTGGCCGCGGCTGCTGCGAGAACCGAACCTCCCGAATCGGCGCGTCATCGTCGATCCGAGTGGTTCGGCCGCGACCTGGGAGGCGAATGATCGGATCGTGGCCGTCGGACCGGAGGGTGGCTGGACGGCGACGGAACTCGCCGCGGCACGCGACGCCGGGTGGGGGTGCGTCTCGCTCGGCCCCCGAATTCTGCGAATTGAAACGGCGGCGCTCGTCTGCGCCTCCCAGGTTCAGGATTGAGCCGGTCGCGGCGCTTCAGGAGTTTCCAGCGGCGCCAGCGATTCCAGCGCGTCGCGGAATTCCGCGGCGGTCTGAAATCGCTGCTTCGGGTCGCGATCGACGGCCTTGACGAGCAATGCATACAGATCGTCCGGAAGATCCGGGACGAACTCGCGCGGGTCGCGCCCCGGTTGATTGATGTGCTTGAGCAGGATTTCCATCGAGCCTTGGGCCTTCGGCCAGGGGAGTCCGCCAGTGAACACTTCGTAAGCCGTCACTCCCAGCGCGAACAGATCAACGCGGTGATCGGTGTGCTGACGTTTGATGATTTCGGGTGCCAGATAGTCGGGAGTGCCGGTGCGGTTGCCGGGTTCGCAGAACCGCTCGGTGTAGGGAATCGTCAGACCGAAATCGATCAACTTGACGGAATCCTCGTTGGTCACCATGACGTTGCGGGGGCAGAGATCCCGGTGCAGATACTTCTGATCGTGCATGTACTGCACGGCATCGCAGAGTTGACAGAGATAATCGATCGCCTTGGCCTTGAGCCGCTGATGGCGCGTTTCGACCAGGAAATTCAGTCCCAGGCCGTCGATCCATTCCATGCTCATGAACGGTTCGCCGGTCGTCAGGCGCCCATAGTCATACGTCCGCACGATGTGCTCGTGGCGGAGAGCCATGCTAATCTCGCCCTCCGGCGGCTTGTTTCGACCGACGAACCGGGCCTCGAATCGAGCGGTCTTTTCCTTGTCGAGGAGCTTGAGACAGACGACGCGGCCGATCTCCCGGTCATAGGCGCGCCAAACCTTCGACATCGATCCTTGCCCGGATCGGGCTTGCAGGTCGAAGCGTTTCTTTAGATCGACGGGAGGCTTTTCGCTCCGCTTTCGCCGGCCGGCGCGCTTGAATAGGTCAAAGAGACCCACGAGAGACCCCTTGGATGGACGGAACGAGCCGTCTATCCATGTTCGCAATAGTCCACGATTCGTGCAACCTCTGTTCGCAGGTCCTTCCGGGGCACGATGCGGTCCACGAAGCCGTGCTGCAACAGGAACTCACTGGTTTGGAAGCCGGCCGGAAGCTCCAGCCGAACGGTGTTCCAAATGGTCCGTTTGCCGGCGAAGCCGATCAGAGCGCCGGGCTCGGCCAGTGTGATGTCGCCCTGAAGCGCGAAGCTGGCCGCCACGCCGCCCATCGTCGGGTTCGTCAGAATGGATACGTACAGCCCGCCGGCTCGATCAAATCGAGCAATGGCCGCCGAGACCTTGGCCATCTGCATCAGCGACAGGATCCCCTCCTGCATGCGGGCGCCGCCGCCGGAACCGCTGACGATAATGAGCGGCAACTTCAGGTCCGTTGCGGCTTCCACGGCGCGGGTGAGTTTCTCGCCGACGACGGAGCCCATCGAACCGGCCATGAAGGCGAAATCGGTGACCCCGAAGACCACCGGTCGCCCGCGGATGAAGCCTCGCCCCACCACCGCCGCATCGAGCATGCCGGTCTTCGCCTGCTCGGCCTTCAACCGTTCGGCATACGAGACGCGGTCGGCGAACTCCAGCGGGTCCAGCGGCGCGAGGTCCGAAAACCACTCTTCGAAGCTCTCTTCGTCGAGCAACTGACGGATCCGCTCCCGAGCCGGCAGATAGAAATGCCAGCCGCATTCCGGGCAGACGTTGAACCGGGATTCGGCTTCTTTCTTGAAGATCGCGGCCTTGCACTGTGGGCACTGGATCCACAGGCCTTCCGGAACGCCGCGCTTCGACTGTCGCACTCGTGGCATGGGTCGACGGTTGTCCGTAGTCAGTTGTCCGTGGTTCTCTGTCCCTATTGGCGGCGGACGACGGACGAACCGGGGGCGGCGGTCCGGTCGTCGATCTGTGCCAGGGACGCGAACGGCCGCCCCTCGACGTAGGCGAGGAACGCGCCGCCACCGGTCGACACGTGGGTCATGCGCCCATCGAGACCGAAGCGTTCGACGGCCTCGGCCGTTTCACCGCCGCCCACGACCGTCGTCGCCGAACTCGCCGCCATCGCGTCGGCGATGCCCTTCGTCCCGACGCTGAATTTCGGTTGCTCGAACCAACCGACGGGGCCATTCCAGATGACGGTCCCGGCGGATCGAATTCTTCCGGCGTAATCGGCAAGCGTCTTCGGGCCGATATCGACCCCGATCCAGCCCGGGGGAATCGGCCCAGCCGCAACGCACGTCTCATCGAGCTGGTCCGGTTTGGCGCACAGCGAATCAGCGGGCAGCGAGATCTTCCGGCCGACCTCCGGCAGGAGTTTGGCCGCCGCGGCCACCTCATCGTCGGCCACATCCATCGCACCGACTCCGACGCCCTGAGCCTTCGCAAAGGCGTACGCCATCTTGCCGCCGACCAGCAGTTGATCCACTTTCCCCAGCAGCGCCTTGATAAAGGCGATCTTGTCCGAGACCTTGGCCCCGCCCATCACGGCGACCAGCGGACGCCGCGGGTTCGACATCAACCCGTCGATGACTTCGAGTTCCCTGGCAACCAGCAGGCCGACGGCTCGGGGCTTGCCTTGGGCCTTCATGGCGGCGGGAACGGCGACCATCGATGCATCGTTGTCGTTGTGGCAGGTGCCGAACGCATCGTTGACGTAGACGTCCGCCAGGGCAGCGAGCGCGGCGGCGAACTCGGGATCGTTCTTTTGCTCCCGCGGATCGAAACGCAGGTTCTCGAGCAGCAGAACGTCGCCGGGCTTCATCGCGGCGGCCGCCGCGGATACCGCCGGTCCCACGACGGTGTCGGCCGCCTTGAGCACCGGTCGTCCGAGCAACTCGCGGAATCGCTCGGCGACGCGATCCATGCGCAGCAGCGCGTCCTTGGCGGGGTCGCCGCTCGGCCGGCCCAAATGGCTCATCACGATGACCGCCGCTCCAGCGTCGAGCAGGGCGCGCACGGTCGGCAGTGCGGCGCGAATCCGCCGATCGTTCGTGATAGCCCCGGATTTCTTATCCAGCGGGACATTGAAATCGGTCCGAACCAGGACGCGCCGGCCACGCAGGTCGCCCAGGTCAGACAGGACCATCTTCGCCATCGTGCGAGTCTCCGAAGGCCAATCTCACCAGGTTCAGAGGCGGCGTCGGCAACCAACGATTGGTTCTTTGTCGCCGCGCCTCTGGGTCTCCGTGGTTCGCGAGTGATTCACAGGACTGGCCGCAGAAGCACGGAGACGCACGGACGCCCCGCGTCACAACAACCGAATCAGGAGATCTCCGTGGTCGCGCGGTTAATTCTTCTTTCCGATCATGTAGTTGAGCAGATCCACGCAGCGATGGGAGTAACCCCACTCGTTGTCATACCAACTAATGAGTTTGAAGAATCGGTTGTTGAGTTCAATGCCGGATCCGGCGTCGAAGATGCTGGAATGAGCGTCGTGGATGAAATCGCTGGAGACGACTTCGTCCTCGGTATAGGCCAAGATGCCGCGCAGGTCGGTCTCGCTGGCGCGCTTCATCGCGGCGCAGATATCCTTGTAACTTGTCTCCTTGACGGTTTTCACGGTGAGATCGACGACGGAAACGGTGGCCGTGGGCACACGGAAGGCCATGCCGGTCAACTTGCCTTTGACCTCGGGAATCGCCAGGCCGACGGCTCGCGCGGCGCCGGTCGTCGAGGGGATGATATTCATGGCCGCGGCCCGGCCGCCCTTCCAATCCTTCTTCGACGGCCCGTCGACGGTCTTCTGCGTCGCCGTGTAACTGTGCACGGTCGTCATCAGACCTTCTTCAATGCCGAAGCCACCCTTCAACAGCACGTGTACCACGGGCGCGAGGCAATTGGTCGTGCAACTCGCATTCGAGACGATGTGATGTCGAGCCGGATCATACTTGTCATGGTTGACGCCCATGACGACCGTGATGTCCTCCCCCTTGGCCGGCGCGGAGATGATGACCTTCTTGGCGCCGGCCTGGAGGTGACCTTTTGCCTTTTCCGCCTCGGTGAACAATCCGGTGCATTCGATGACGTATTCGACGCCAAGTTGCTTCCAGGGCAGGGCGGCGGGACCCTCTTTGACGGCGAGACACTGGATCGTGTGGCCATCGACGATCAGCCGGTCATCCTCCGCGGCGGAGGCCGACGATTTACCGCTGGCCACCTCGCCGCGAAACCGGCCCTGGGTCGTGTCGTATTTGAGCAGGTAGGCGAGGTTGTCGGCCGGGACGATGTCGTTGACGGCGACCACGTCGAGTGATTTGCCGAGCAAGCCCTGTTCGACGAGGGCGCGGAAGACGAGCCGGCCGATGCGGCCGAACCCGTTGATGCCCACTTTGACGGCCATGCGAGTCTCTCACCGGCGCCGGCTCCGGCGCGCCGGACGCGCCCGCGCCCTCGACCTCGCGCCAGGGACCTTCTAGACATCACTCTATAAATGAAAATCGAGTCGGCAAAATGCCGGCGGAGGATCGCTGCCCCGAAGGTCACTTCCTCCGTGGGCACGAAGACTCGGAGACCATCCGGTACGAGAACGAAGGGGTTCCCCTTTCCGGTTCTGCTGGTCGCGAAAGTTCCGGTTCCATCTGGAGACATCGCTTCATGAGTGCACCGATTCGCGTGGCCGTCACCGGCGCCGCCGGGCAAGTTGCATATTCGCTGCTGCCGCGACTGGCTTCCGGCGAAGTGTTCGGGCCGAACCAGAAGGTTCGGCTGCAACTCTTGGAAATCACGCCGGCCCTGACCGCGCTCGAGGGCGTGGCCATGGAATTGGAGGACTGCGGATTTCCCACTCTGGCGGGAATCTCTGTCAGCGACAATCCCGACGAGGCGTTCGATGGGTGCAACTGGGCGCTCCTGGTCGGCGCCGCGCCGCGCAAGCAGGGCATGGAGCGGAAGGACTTGCTCGGCATGAACGGGCGGATCTTCGTCGGGCAAGGCCAGGCGCTCGCCCGGCGCGCCGCTTCGGATGTCCGCGTTCTAATCGTCGGCAATCCCTGCAACACGAACTGCCTGGTCGCCTATCGCAATGGCCGCGACATCCCGGCCGAGCGCTGGACGGCAATGACGCGGCTCGATCACAACCGGGCGCTGGCGGCCTTGGCCAAAAAAGCCGGTGTCCCCAACGAAGCCGTGACCCGCGTCACGATCTGGGGCAACCACTCGAGCACGCAATACCCGGATTTCACCAACGCGCGGATCAACGGCAAGCCGGCCACCGACGTCATCACGGATCGCGCCTGGCTCGAAAACACCTTCGTGCCGCAATGCCAGAATCGCGGCGCGGCGATCATCAAGGCCCGCGGCCTGTCGTCGGCATTTTCCGCGGCCAACGGCGCCATCGATCACGTCAAGGGTCTTCTGAAGCCGACCACCGCGGACGATTGGGTCAGCATGGCCACGGTCTCTCGCGGCGAATACGGCGTGCCGCGGGGGCTGGTCTTCGGCTACCCGTGCCGGACCGACGGCGCCGGCGGATATGCGGTCGTCGAGGGGCTGACGCTCGACGCCTTTGGGCAGGCCCGATTCGCCGCCACGCTCCGGGAACTCGAAGAAGAGCGCGACGCGGTCACGGATCTGCTCCCGAGCTGATGCACGGCTCGCGGTGATCGATATTCATCACGGAGGCGCCGAGACACAGAGAAGACCATCACCGGTCTGGATCAGCGTGTTGCATTCGCAAATTGTCGTCCTTGAGCCGGAGCCGCGACTGACGCCGGCGCTGCAGGAATTGGCGGCGGCGGAGCGCTGGGCGTGCCGTGATCCGAGGCAGCGCCGGTTGTGCCGTGAACTGCTCGAAACGCGAACGCCGACGGTTTTCGTCCTGCGCCTGGGGAAGTCGCCCGACGACGATCTCGCCATGCTGTGCGAGGTCACCGACCAGTGCCTGCACGTGGTCAGCGTGGTGGTCGGCTCCGTCGACGATGCGGACACGCTGGCCGGGCTCGCCTGGGATTGCGGCGCGGAATTCGCGCTCTTTCCGCCGCTGTCGCGCGATTTGCTTCCAGATGTCGTGCGCGGATTGATGCGCCGCGCCGCCCAGCGGTGCGCGCCGGGAGCGACGACGTGACCGCTCCGTTACCCATCCTCGATCCGACGCGATGCACTGGCTGCGGCGATTGCGTCGCCGCCTGCCCGACCCAATGTCTGGCTCCGGCCGGAGCCATCGTCTGGTTGCCGCGGCCGGCCGATTGCATCGCCTGTTCGATCTGCGCCGCCGTCTGCCCAGCCGACGCCGTCGCGCTGGATCTCCAGAAATGACAAAGCCCACCCGATCCTCAGGTGGGCTTGGTCGTAGGAACCGTCCTTGGCTTAGCGGACGCTGTCGCCCTGGAGCGAGGCCGTGGCAACGCCCGGCTCGCGGAATGTTTCGTGAACCGTTTCACCGGCGCGAACGATGACTCGCCGCGTTTCGCTCTGCGGCTTGCCATCGCGGATCGTTTCGACGCGCACGGTGTAGTAGTAGGCTTGCGACGGATCGAGCGCCGGCGTGGCGAAGACCTGCGTGGCGGCGTCGCTGCGGACCGGGAGATCGTCGACGAACAGCCGCGCGTCGGCCGGTTTCTCGATAATCAGCTTGGCCGCCTTCGGAGTGCTGCCGGCGTCCGGGGTGCCGGAACCGGCCGGGGGCGTGCCCGGCTTGTCCGTCGGCGGCGTCGCGGCGGGCGCCATCATCGGGTTTCCGGCCGAATGGGCCGGTGCGGTGTAGACGCCGTAGCAGCCCATGCAGCCATAGCAGCCGAAGCAAGCGCCGCCTTGGCAGCCGTGGCAGGCGCCCATGCAGCCGTGGCCCGCGGCCCAGGCGTCCCATCCCAGGCAGCCGATGCAGTTGGCGTAGTAACCGCTGTGCAAGTACATCGCGCCGGTGCAGCCCAGCGACCGCTTGTGGAACGCTGGAGCCTCGGCCGTGCCCGTCGTCATCGCCGCGACCAATAACACGCTGTACATCTGTTGCCCTCCCGGTTCCCTGTTCCCGAGGTCGGTGAATCCCGCGTCCGCCGCACCGATCGCGCTGGACCGGAATCGCTCGGAGAAGTGGATGGTAAAAAGGGCGCTTTAGCGCGTCAAAGGCAATTTGAGTGAAATCGAGACTCTGCGGCGCCTGGAGCCATCCCGGAGACTGCGCAAACCGCGTCGTCGTTACGACCGGAACTGCGGCTCGCCCATTCAGCCGACGTTGAAGTACCGCGCGGCTGGGTGATGCACGACCAGCGCCGTCGTGGATTGCTCCGGCTCGAGTTGATACTGCTCGCTCAGACCCAGGCCGATGCGTTCCGGCTCCAGCAGCGTGAAGAGCTTGGTTTGATCCTCCAGGTCGGGGCACGCCGGGTAGCCGAACGAATACCGGCAGCCGCGATACTGCTTCTTGAACAGCATCGCAATCTCTGCGGCATCCTGATCAGCGATGCCCAGCTCCTGACGAATGCGACGATGCCAGAACTCGGCGAGCGCTTCGGCGGCTTCCACGCCGAGGCCGTGCAAGTATAGATACTCGGTGTATTGATCCGACTCGAAGAGCAGCTTGGCGCGCCGGCTCACTTCATGGCCGACTGTGACCGCCATCAATGCGACGACGTCGCGGCTGGAAGTGAAATAGTCGCTCAGGCACAGCCCCGGCGCGCGATCCTGCCGCGGAAACGTGAAGCGGACTCGCTCCTCATCGCTGTCCGGGTCGAGCACGACGAGGTCGTCGCCCTCGGCTCGGCACGGAAAATACCCATAAACGACCTCGGGACGCAGCACCCGCTCCGCGGCGCACAGTGCCTTCAACCGCTCCAGAGTCGGGTAGGCGACTTCGCGCATGAGCCGGGCGTACTCGGCAGCGGTGGTGCCGGTTTTGTGGAACTGCCACTGGGTGCTGATCAGAGTGCGCTCGTTGAGAAAGCGAAACACGTCGGCGAGGTCGATGTCGCGGACGATCCGGCTGCCCCAGAACGGCGGAGAGGGGACGTTCGGAGCGGGCGGGGTGCCGGAATGCCGCACGGCGGGGGCCGCGCGCGGCGATCGAGGCGCGGAGCGGCACGCGGCGGCCGAAGCCATCACTCGCGGGGCGACCGCCGGCTTGCTCCGTCCCGCCACGCCGCGCAACGCGGCGCTCCCGACGCTCAAAAGCCGCTTGCGCGCGGCTAACTCGTCCATGATCCGCAGGCCGTCAAACGCATCCTCGCCGTAGTACAGCGTGCCGCGATAGAGCTTCCGCAGATCGTCCTCGACATAGCGCCGATTCAGCGCCGCTCCGCCGAGGATCACCGGCGGCGTCAGCCCTCGCTCATTCAAAGTCAGCAGGTCCTCCTTCATCACCACCGTCGATTTGACCAGCAGGCCGCTCATCCCGATCGCATCGGCCGAGTGCTCCTGGTACGCGGCGATCATCGTCTCAACCGGCTGCTTGATGCCGAGATTGAAGACCTTGTACCCGTTGTTGGACAAGATGATATCGACCAGGTTCTTGCCAATGTCGTGCACGTCGCCTTTGACCGTGGCCAGGACGATGCGGCCCTTTTCCGCGCCTTCGACTTTTTCCATGAACTGTTCGAGGTGGGCGACGGCGGCTTTCATCACTTCGGCCGATTGCAGCACGAAGGGCAGTTGCATTCGGCCCGAGCCGAAGAGGTCGCCGACGACTTTCATGCCTTCCAGCAGGATTTTGTTGATGATGTCGATGGGGGAATATCGTTCCCGCGCGGCGTCGAGGTCCGCGATCAGCGTTTCGCGCCGGCCCTGAATGATGGCCTGTTTCAATCGTTCTTCCACTGTATCGCCGAGACTCGCCGCCGACTTTGCTTCCGACTTCTTGTGGGCGTAGTGTTCGATCAGTTGCTGGAGCGGGTCGCCCTGATCGTATTCGGCAAAGAGGAGCCGGCGGGCGAGTTCGCGGCCGGTCTCGTCGATCTGGTCGAGCGGCAGAATCTTGGCGGCGTGCAGTATTGCCGAGTCCAGCCCGAACTCGACGCCATAATGCAGGAAGACGCTGTTTACTACCTGCCGCGCGTAGGGGCTGAGACCGAAGCTGACGTTCGACAGTCCGACAGTGGTCAGAGCGCCCGGGAGGCCCTGCTTGATCCGCCGGATGCCCTCGAGAGTTTCCAAGCCGTTGCGCCGCTCCTCGACCTGGCCGGTGCTGACCGGCAGGACCAGCGGGTCGAAAAGCAGGTCCGTCGGCGGCAGGCCGTACTCGGTCGTGCAAATCTTGTAAATGCGATCGGCCACTTCGAACTTGGTTTGGGCGGTTCGGGCCATGCCGCGCTCGTCGATGCAGCCGCAGACCAGCGCCGCGCCGTACTTTCGCGCCAGGCCGACGATCTTGTCGAACTTGTGCCGGCCTTCTTCCAGATTGACGGAGTTGATGATCGGCTTGCCGCTGACGAGTTTCAGCGCCGCTTCGATGACCGGGGTCTCGGTCGAGTCGATCATCAGCGGTCGCGTGATGACCGCATTAAACCGGCGAAGCACTTCGGTCATGTCGCGGACTTCGTCGCGGCCGACGTAGGCCGTGCAGACGTCAATGACGTGGGCGCCTTCGCGCTCCTGCTCCTGCCCCATTTCGAGGAGCCCGTGCCAGTCCTCTTTCTCAAGCAGCTGTTTGAATTTCCTTGATCCATTGGTGTTCGTGCGCTCGCCGATGATCAGCGGCCGCGGATCCTGCTGGAGGTCCGCCGTCGTGAACAAGCTGGAGACGGCCGGCACGACTTTCGGCGACCGCGCGGCGGGCTTTTTGCCTGCGACCCGATCGATCACGGCTTTCAAGTGCTCCGGCGTCGTGCCGCAGCAGCCGCCGACAATGTTGACGCCGTGCTCGGTCACAAACCGGTCAAGCCAGTCGGCTAATTCCGGCGGCTGCAACGGGAAGTACGTCTCGTCGCCGCGTTTGAGCGGCAAGCCGGCGTTCGGCAGCACGCTGATGAACCGGTCGCTTTGTCGGCTCAGGGTTTGCACCGCGGAGAGCATCAGGTCCGGGCCGACGGAGCAATTCAATCCGATCACGTCGATCTCCGGCAGGGCGAGCAGCGTCGTCAAAGCGGCGGCGACCTCCGTGCCGGGCAACAGCGTTTCGCCCTTCGTCCGGTCGTCCACGGTGATCTGCACGAGCAGTGGAAGGCGGACGCCCTTTCGCTTCATGGCGTCGATCGCCGTGACGGCGACGCACTTCGCCTGCAGGACGTCGAAACAGGTTTCGATCAGCAGAGCGTCGACGCCCTCGTCAATGAGCGCGTCGATCTGCGGGCGGTACGAATCGGCCAGCGTGTCGAAATCGGCGTAGATCGATTCGTTGAGCACCGACGGCATCTTGGTGCCGGGGCCGATGGACCCGACCACGAATCTCGGCCGGCCGGGCGTGCTGAATTCATTCACCGCCTCCCGTGCGATCCGCGCGTTGAGTCGATTCAGTTCTTCCAGTCGGTCGGCCATGCCGAACTCGGCCAACACCAGGCGGGAGGCGTTGAAGGTGTTGGTCTCGACGGCATCGCAGCCGACGGCCAGGAAGCCGCGGTGGATGTCCCGAATCCATTCCGGGTGCGTGAGGGCGACGGCGTCGCAGAGATTGACGAGATGCTCGCCGCCCCAGTCGGCCGGCGTGGGGTGGTAACGGTGAATGCTGGTCCCCATCGCTCCATCGAGGATGAGGACTCGGTCGTTCAGGAGTTCGAGAAACGGCGGCCGCATGCTGGTACAGGACAGGATAGGCTGCCCGGGGTTCGGGTGCCAGTCGCGGTGACGATCGAAGCAAGAGGGAGGGCGGGGTTGCAAAAGCGGCCGGCCGCGACATTACCAGTCGCGGCCGGCCGCAGCGGGTAGCCCGGTGCATCCTGGGGGGCAAATGTCAACGAGTAAGCCCTCGGAAGCCGCCGCATAGGGGGCAGAGCCGCATCTGTACAGCCCCAGACCCTCGCG
>JRYK01000245.1_pt1 | contig 92215 bp, 67 predicted proteins | sample 235381 | NCBI WGS metagenome assembly JRYK01 (sample SAMN03074220, study PRJNA261476) | activated sludge metagenome | biome: Wastewater Treatment Plant; feature: Wastewater; material: Activated sludge; isolation source: activated biomass of a wastewaster treatment plant treating hydrocarbon... ... | reverse complement strand
CGGCCTGTCGCTCCGCGACAATCTTCAGATTCATCGAGCCATTATGAACGAGCGGCGCCTTCGGCTCGACGATGCTGATCCGGAACGGCGCCGGTTCCGTCACGGCCACGGGAACCTTCCCGGCCGAATAGGTCCAATAGGTAGCGTTGTTCGGCGTGCCGTAGACCAGTTCCGAGATCAACCGGAACCGACTCGTGAACGGCTGCTTCAAGTCCGCGGGTTTGGCGACGAACTCGGCCAGCGACCCGCCCAGGGGCGCATCCGCCGCGGCTTCGAATACGATGGGCGTCAATCCCATGAACGCCGGCGTCGGCTCGATCACGGCCGAAACTTTCGCCGGCAGGCCCGCCGCGTCGATCAGCACCTCGCCTCCGACGTTCGCCCGGGTCACGGTGACGAACGTGGCGTATCGGTTGCCGCGCGGCACGGCGATCCACTGCCGATCCTGCGAAAACTGCGCGAACTGCGGCACGGCGACCGTCACGGACGGCGCCGGCGGCGCGATCTCGAGCCGATAGACATAGGTCGGGCCGCCCTTGTAGAGGTGATCGCGCACGCCGACGACGTAGTCGCCGTCCGCCGGAGCCGTGAATCGCAGGTAACTATCCGGCGTGCCGGGGTTGTCGTCATTCGATGCGATCATCGCGCCGGCGGGATTCAACACCCAGATCACCGGATCGAGCGGCGAGCCGAGCCGGCGCGCGAAGCAGGCGACGTCGAACACCTGCCCGGCCTTGGCCGCGAAGCGGAAGTGATCGTGATCCTTTTCCTTTGCAATCACGCCATTGAAGGCGCACGGCGCGGTTCCCGGCGTCGCCTGAGACGGAGCATCATTCGGCTCCACTTCGGGAACATTGGTCAGTTCGTTGACGCGGATCGGTATACCCGACGGGCTGATCCCTCCGCCATCTTCGGCATGAAGCGAAAAGCGGCCCGTGGCCGTCGCGGGCAGCTTCACGGTGCGCGTCAGCTCGCCGGACGGATCGCCGATGAAGCGGAACGCGACCTCCTCGCCGGGCTTGCCGCCAAGCGGGAGCACGGCCGTCGGGCGCGGAAATCCGCCCACGTGCAGCCGATAGTGGCACAGGTTGTTGCCGCGAAAGGCGCTTTCGCGCACTTGCACGATGTATTTGCCGTCCTCCGGCGCGAGCACCGACAGACAGCCGTCCTGCCGCAGCAGCGCCGTGTCGTCCGCGATGGCGAGTTCGAAGCGCTTTGCATCCAGCAGCGTGACGCACGGATCGAACGTGCCGACGTTGGGATTGCTGGCGAGCCGGAGACCTTCAATTTCGATGCTGATGCGCTGGCCCTTCTTGACGTCGAACGAGAAATAATCGACGTCTTCGTTGGTCACCGTCCCGTGGACCGTGCAACCGAAAGGAATCGCCTGCGGCGCGGCGAAGTCGTTGTTCGGTTCCTTTTCATCGATGATCGGCAGCGTACCGACCCAAAAGGTCCGCAGCTCGCTGACGCCGGTGGCGGTTCGCAGCCGCAGCGCGTGTTCGCCGAGCGGACAATCCGGCGCGATCTTGATCGCGGCGACGACCTGATTGTCCTTGGCTTCGAGCTTCGACACGGCAATGCCAGGCTCGTACCACAGGATTTCCTGGGCGTCGGCAAGTCGGGCGCCGCCGAGCGTCAGATTGATCTCCGTGCCGCGCTGCCCGCCGCGCGGCAGAACCGACGTAACCGTCGGCGACGCGGCTTGCAGTTCGCCGCAGAGAAGAAGCGCGACCAGGCTCGCCGCGACACGCCGCGGAGCGCGCGCCATCCGCGCTCTCCAAAGAACTCGCGGCGCGTTCAACGTGCTCGTGCTCATGCGAGCAGATCCTTCCGCAAATGCCCGTCATCGACGATGGCGATCGGGCGATTGCCCGCGGCCATCAACTTCTTCTCCGGCTCGATGCCGAGCAGATGATACAGCGTGTACGCCAGGTCCTCGACCGTGAGCGGATCGTCCTGCGGCTCCGAGGCGGTCGGATCGGAGGAGCCGTAGACGGCGCCTTCCTTGATCCCGCCGCCGGCGAGCACGATGCTGAAGACCTTGGGCCAGTGGTCGCGCCCGGCGGTGGCGTTGATCTTCGGCGTGCGGCCGAACTCCGTCGAAACCATCACGAGCGTGCTGGCAAGCAAACCGCGGGCGGCCAGGTCGCGAATCAGGGCGGCAAAAGCCTGATCGAATTGCGGCAGTTGAGCGCGGGTGCCGCCGGTAATGCCGGCGTGGTAGTCCCAGCCGCCGTACGTCAGCGACACGCACCGGACGCCGGCCTCGACGAGCCGGCGAGCCATCAAGAGCCGCTGGCCCGCGGAATGCCGACCGTATTCATCCCGCAGCTTGTCCGGTTCCGCGTTGATATTGAACGCCTCCCGCGCTTGCGGCGACGAGATCATCGCATAAGCCCGCTGATAGAACGTGTCCATCGCGTCAAGGTTGTCCGACTTCTCCTTTTTGGCGAAGTGCGCGTTGACGGCTTCGAGCATCGTCTTGCGCGTGGTGAATCGACTCTCGTCCACGCCGCCCGGCAGGTTCAGGTCCTGCACCGTGAAGTTTTTGTTGGCGGGGTCGCTGCCCAGGCTGAACGGCGAGAACGACGAGCTCAGGTAGCCGCTGCCGGCATAGGTCGTCGGCTGCGTCGGGATGCAGATGTACGGCGGGAGATTGTTCCGCACGCCGAGCTCGTGGGAGATAATGCTGCCGATGCTCGCGTACTGAATGGCCGGGCTGGGCCGCCAGCCGGTGAACATGTTGTGCGTGCCGCGTTCGTGGGCCGCTTCGCCGTGCGTCATCGACCGGCAAAGGGTGATCTTGTCCGCGATCTGGCCCGTTTGTTTCAGGCATTCGTTGAGCACGACGCCGGGTATCTTCGTCGGCGCAAAGCCCATGTCGCCGCGATACTCGAGGGGAGCATTCGGCTTCGGATCGAACGATTCCTGATGGGCAATGCCGCCGGGCAAGAAGATGTGGATGAGCGCCTGGGCCTTCGCGGGCTTTCGGCCGGCGTCGCGCGCCAGCGCCTCGCCGCGAAGCCAGCCGTCGAGCGTCAGCCCGAGCGCGCCGACCAGCCCGACCTGCAGAAAGCCGCGCCGCGTCGGGCGGCGAAAATGGGCCGGGGCTCCCAGCCAGGTTCCGGGGGCGGGCTTGGTCATCGCTTTGCCTCCTGAGTGTGACGCCCGAATGGAAACACCCTCTCGATCACGAAAACACGAAACGGCCAAAGCACGGCGAAAGCCTCAATCGTGCTCTCGTGTCTTCGTGATTGTGTTTTCCATGCAACCGTGCCAGTCACGGTCGAATGATGGTTTCGTCATCAATCGTCGGCCCAACGGGCCAGGTGGGACTCGTGGAGAAGTCTATTTGTCGGAGCGCCGACTGTCAAAGGAAATTGGCGCCAAGCCCCGGATGCGTGCCGTTACTTCTTGAGCAGCAGTTCGATGCGCCGAATCTGCGCGTCGTGTTTCTTTCGTGAATCCGGCGGAAGCGCCTTGAGCGCCGCCGCGAGCGCGTCGCGCGCGGCCGCGGCTTCGCCCGCTCGGGCCTGCATCTCAGCCAGTGAGAGTTGCCAAACGGCTCGATCGGGATGGTCCGGCTTGTCGCGCAGCGCCACCTCCAGCGTGGCCCGGTGTTCCTTCTCGAGCTTCTCGCGGCTTTGGCGAACGTGGTCGGCGAGAATCGCCTCGTGCGATTGCGGGAGTGGCGCCTTCGGCATCGCCTCTTCGGCCGCACGGTAATGCGGATACGCCTCCGCCACGTAAGACGCCAGATCGGCGGCCTCTTTCAGTCCGTCTTTCTTCGTGGTCATTCCGAGAAAGGCGTTCCATTGCCACGCGGCGGGATGCTGCGGCGCCAGGTCCAGGGCCTTTCGGAAATCATCGCGTGGCTTTTCGCGGGCCGCTTCCTTTTTCTCGCCGCTGAGTTGCAGATAGGCGCGGACTCGAGCCAATCCCACAAGCCCATGCGCGGCGGCTCGCTCGCCCGGCGACAGCGGCACGCTCTTGGCAATGTCCAGAGCCGCCTCAGCATCCTTCAGCGCCGACACCGGATCGACCGCTTCCGCCACCGTGTCCAACTGCGACCGGCTTTCCGAGCGAAGGGTCCGGATGCGATATTGCACCTGGCGATCCTGAAGCCGGGCGTCGCCGAGCCCGTCGTCGGCCCGGCTGGCGAGATCGGCATAGTACTGCTTGTTCTTCGGCTGCGATAACCGTTCGAGCCGCAGCAGCTCCATGCGCAGGTAGGCATACCACGGCTTACTGAATCGCTTGGCGGAATCCGCCAACTCGCTCGCCTCCTTCAGCTGCGCTTCGAACTTTGCTGAATAGCCCAGCCTTTCCAGGCGGGCCAGCTCCATTTGCGACGCCAAAGCCCACTCCAGAGTAATGGGCTCAGCCCAGAGGTTCTGCTGGAGTTTGTCGGCGATGCGGCGCGCCTCGCGGAAGTCCGAAGCCGCGGCCTGATAGGCTTGCTCGCGCTGCGCCGGCGTCAGCGAGGGTTGCTGATAGCGCAGCATCTCGATCTTTCCTCTCCAGTAATGCGCCTCGAGCGCATCGCTCGACTCGCCGGCCTTGCCGATCGCCTCGCTGAGATCGCTCTTGGATTCGCTGAGGATTTCACTGAGCGCGTCGGGCCGGAGCGTGCGATCGTTCTTGACTCGATCTTCGGCCAGCTTGAACAGGCACCGGCCACGGTGCATCTGGGCCGTGGCGCGCGGGTTCAAGCCGCCGAGCGCCTTGGTGAACTCCGCGACTGCCAATCGATAGGCGCCGGTCTCGGCAAACCGATCCGGCGGCGCCAACAGCCACGCCTTGTCTTCCAGCGCACAACCCTTCGTGTCGCACATGTCGAGCCGAGACGGATCGAGCGCGAGCAGCTTGTCCGCCGCGGCGATGGCACGATCGAGGTACTGGTCGCGCGATTTGGGATCGGCGACGAAATTAGCCAGCTGCACGTCGTTCTTGCTGGCGTTCTTGTACAGCAAGACCAGTTCATCGTGGGAATCGGGACGCTGCAGCGCCAGGCGCTCGGCCAATTGGAACTGCTCATCCGCGGCGGCGCAGTCGGCCACGCGCCGGGCAAGATCCGGCTGCGCCCAGCCACGCCATGCCGACACAATGCCGCGCAGGGTGTGCCCGAGCGAGATGGATTTGTCGGCCGCCAATGCCGCGGTCGCGTCCTGCTCCGCCAACGCCAGGTTCGGAACGTCCTGCTCGAAGCGCGTCAGCCCGCGCCAGGCGAGATTCTCCGCGGACGGGTCCAGAGCCACGGCGGTATCGAGGAATTTCAACGCGAGGTCGATCGGCGCCGACGTTGAACCGCGCTCCTTTGCCCATTCACCGCGGAATCGCGTCAACAATCGGGCGGCGTCCACGTACACGCGCGCAGCCAGTGCCTTGTCGGCCGGCGATTGGGGCGCTCCGATGATCGCGCGCCCGCGGTCGCGCTCCAGCGGACGGATCAGTTCCGCGTCGAGATAGCCGACAGGCAGGCCCGCGAGATTGTTCTTGCGCAGCAATTCAAAGACGCGCGGAAAGCCACGCAGCGCCGCCTGCCGCTCGGCCGGCTTGTCGCCGTCGCGCGACCGGAGATCGAGAATCCGCACCTGCACCTCGTCCGCGGGCCGTAGCCCCTTCAACACGTCGTCAGAAACCAACTGATTGAGCCATTTCCGGCCGACGGAAAGATCCGGCTTCGGCTTGGTCATGGCGGCGACGGCCAGGTCCAACCGCAATCGCTGCAACTGCTCCTTGGAAGCGCCGGCGTCGGCGCGCGACGCGAGTTGCTCGGCGGCGGACAGCAACTTGTACGCCGTCTCGGCGTCCGTGAAGGGCGTCGCCGGTGAGCCGCCAGCCTTGAGTTCATCCACGGATTCCTGGAGCAAACGCAGCAGGTGCGCATTGCGATAGGGGCTGCGCCAGGGCGCGGCGTCGGCGACAGCCAGGCGCGCTGCGGCGTCCGCGTCGCGCTGCCGCACCGCGGCGATGTACTCCCGATATGCCGCCAAATCTCCGGAGGCGTCGCCGGTTGGCAAGGCGCGATCCGCCGCCGGCACGCTCAGGTTCGCCGCCAGCTTCTCGTTGACCGCCTCGGCCCGCAACGCGTCGGTCCACGGCGTTTTCACCCGTCGGGCCGCGCTGTCCACCTTGCTCCAATCCGTCTTGTCGTTGACGGACCGCACGACCGCTTGCGCGACGCGATCGCATTGCTCACGGTACAAGTCCGCGACCGGCCGCAGCTCCTCCGCGCTGGAGCGCGACAGTGCGTCATACTTCGCGGACAACGCATCCAGCGCCGCCAGATCGGGCGCGGCTCTGGCATCCTTCTCGAACTCGTCGAGTCGCGCGAGCAGATTCTCGATGCGCCGCTGGAGGTCGGCCGAATTGGACTTGTTGCTCGCCAGCGCCCGCAGTCCTCCACGAACATTCGCCAGGTTGCCGGCATTGATCTCTTTGAGCAGAGCGCGGAATCGCGCGATCGATTCCCCCGTGCCGCGGATCGCCGCCCCCTCCTGCACGCGCTGGCGGTCGGCTTTGGCGATCGCATCGTTCGGGTACACCGCCAGCAACCGGTCGTACTCGGCGAGCTGTCCATCGGGCGTCGGCTGCGCCTCGGCGGCCGCGCGCCAATCGACGCGGATCAGGTCGTCCATGCGGTCGGCCCAATCGGCGTTGGCCGAATCTGTCCGCGCTGATTTCACCGCGGCCGCCGCGGCGCCAAAGTCCTTGCGCTGCCGAAACTGATCGATCTCGGCCGCGACCTTCTCTTGCAGAACCTCGGTGCGCGCGGCTCGCAGATTCGGATCGCGGAGAGCCGCAGTCGGCAGGCTCTCCAGCAGCCGGGTCCAGGCCTCAATCCGCTTCGGCAGTTCCGGAATCTGCCGGATGCGCTCCGTTTGTTCCTGAATGCTCTTGATCCAGCGGTGCGCGATCGACTGGCGGACGCGCTCAGCCCGCGACGGGCGGATGCGCTGGGACGCCAGTGCGGCGTCGAGATCGCGGCCGGCTGCGGTAAAATCGCCGGCCGAGAGCTTCTGATCGATCTGCGTTTCGGCGAGGTCGTCGGCGAGTTCCAGTCGCGTCGCTTCGATGGCCGGCCGGCTCGGCTCGGACGGGTACGCGGCCAGCGCTGCCGTCAAGGAGACCGTGCGCGCGGCCAAGTCGGTCTGCCCCAGCGCATCGGCGCGCCACTGCGTCAGGATTTTCTTGTCGAGTTCGTCAGCGACTGGGGAGTTAGGAGCAGTCTTGCGGGCGGCGGCGACGGCCGCGGCCGCGGCCGCAAATTGACGGGTCGACAGCTTCGCCGCCACGTCGGCGCGGAGTTCGTCGTCCGGGCTGCGGACAGCGCCATCGCCCGGTCCGACGCCGGCGCTCGAGCCGGCGGCCTGACTTCCGCCGCTCGCGGTTCCGCTCGATCCGGAACCGCCGAATTTTGAATACCCAAGCACGGCGAGCACGATCGCGACCAGGGCCGTGCCGCCGATCAGCGCGACGCGCTTCCAGCGCTCGGCTCTCGACTCTTGAATGATCTGCTCGACGTTCGGCGTGGGCACGCCGCGTTTCGGCTTGCTGTCGTGCTTGGCAATGACCGGCAGCATGTCCGGGATGACCGTCGCCTGCAGGTCGGTCGGACCGCGCGGCGTGTCCTTGACCGACGCCGACTCGACGAGTTCGGCCATGACCTGCGAGTCGGTCGCGATGGTGGCGGCCGGGCTGCCGACGAATGGTTCGGTGCGCGAATCGGTTTTGACGGCGCCCGGCGGCAATTCCTGGATCAAAGTTTTTCGCGGATCATCTCCGCGCAGGCCGAGTCGAACTCCGGAACCTTGATCGGTCGAGGGAATCTTGAAATCAGACGGTTTCGATCCGCCGACGTTGGTCGCCGACAGTCCATGCGCATGTTCCAGGTCCTCGACCATCGCCAGGCAAGTCGGGTAGCGTTCGAGGGGTTCCCTGCTCGTCGCTTTGCGGAGCACGCGCTCTTCTTCCGGGCGCACGCCGGCGAATTCGAGCCGCCCCTCCGTGTGCGCCATCATCATCTGCCGCGGACCGAAATCGTTCGGGAACGGGAAATTGCCGGTGCGCAGGCGGTAGTAGGTCAGAGCCAGCGCGTATTGATCAGTCCAGCGCGAGACACGGTTGTCGAACAGTTCGGGAGCCGCATACGCCAGCGTCAGGCCGACGCTCGCCTGGTGAATGGCCGCGCCCGAACCCTCGAGCACCTTTGCCAGACCAAAGTCGCTCACCTTTACCTTGAGGTCCTTGGTGAGCAGGATGTTTTCCGGCTTGATGTCGCGATGCGTGATGTCCCGCTCGTTGAGGTAATCGATCGCCTCGGCGCTCTGGCGGATGATGCGCATCAACTCCGCGACGGGGATGTTGGCTCGGCCCTGGGACTGAAACTCCTGCCAGTACTGGAGCAAGCTCTTGACGGCGAGGTCAGTGGCCATCACCAGCGCGTAGGGGTCGGGCGCTCCGGGCTGCCCGATCTGATCGTCCGGGATTTTGGTTCCGTCGCGCTGGAGCAGCCAGTAGGCGCGGAGGCGGATCAGGCGCTCGTGGTCGAGTTCCTTGACGAGGTCGAGGGAGCGCCACTCCTGTTTGCCCTGCATGCCGTCGAGATTGCGGACGATCTTGAGGGCAATGGGCAGCCGGCCGGGGCCCCGCGCTTCCCAGACCTCGCCGTAGCCGCCGCGGCCCAGCAGTCGGACGAGGGTGTGGTCAGGCACGATCTCGCCGCCGGCGCGGAGCTTGTCGTCGAGCATCGGCAGGCGAATGGAGGGCGTGGACGAACTGGCGGCGGCCGGAGGCCCGGATCCTCCGCCGCTGATCTTCAGCGCCTCGCGCAGTGCGGCCAGGAACTCCCCGGCTGTCGGAAAGCGCTGCTTCGGCTCGAGCTGCGTCGCCCGCTTGAGGATCGCCTGCTCGGCGGGACTGATCAAGGAAAAGTCGAGCCGCCCGGTGATGTGCGCGTGCAGCGCTTCATTCTCCGGGAAGGGAAGTTGCCCGACGCGCAGCTCGTAATAACTGATCGCGAGAGAGTATTGATCGCTGAACTCGCTCGGTCGATTGGCCAGCATCTCCGGCGAAGAGTAAGCCTGCGTGCCGGCGCCGGTCGCGGCCGTGGCGCGGACGTCCGGCGTGATCGCCCGCGCCAGACCGTAATCGCAGACTTGCACGGCGTCGCCGACGATCAACAGGTTCGCCGGCTTGATGTCGCAGTGCGACAGCGCATGCGGTTGGCCGGATCCCAGCTCGTGAATCGGGCGATTCAGATAATCGATCGCATTGGCGGCCCCGTCCATGTACCGCAACAGTTCCTCGACGGGTATGCCGACCTGCCCGGCCTTCCGGGCTTCATCGAGGCGGGCCGCCAGGCTCTTGTCGCCCAGGCCCATGGCGATGATCAGTTCCGTCGCCTGGCCGCGCAACGACTGCGCTTCGATCTCGGCGCCGCCGACCGTATTGCCGAATTCGTCCTTGACCCAATACGCATGGAGCGGCACGAGGTTGGGATGGCGCAGCCGCTTGACGAGCCCGATGGCGCGCAGTTCTTTCCCGCCGCGGGTCCCGGTGACGCTGAGGATTTTCAGCGCCACGTCGATGCCGCTGGGGCTGCACGCGGCCCAGACCTGGCCGTAGCTGCCGGCGCCGAGAAACCGCGCCAAGCGGTAGCCGGGGATCGGCTCATCCCCTGTGGAATACGGCTGCATAGCTCCCCCGCCCGGTCCGCCCCTGGGCGTCCGCGAATCCGCGCTCTGCCTCTGTCCTGTTAGGATACCTTGCCGCGGGGCCTTTGAGCAACCTGTTCAATTTTCGAGATGCGAATTTCGAGAATCACTCGCGGAGCGGCATGCCCGCAGCTCGGGCTGCGCCGTACAACAACGGCCCACCCTCGCCGTCGCCTTGGCGGTCTGCCTATGAGTCCTCGTCTGAGCCTCGGAATTCTGGCCGCCATCGCCGGCGTCCTTGTCGGCGCGGCGGCAAGCCGGACCGCAGAACGGGCCCCGCCTCGCCACTGGGCATTTCAGCCGGTCGCGGTCCCGGCGAGCAGCCCAACGAGTCAGTCGATCGACGAGCTTTTGCTCGCGCCACTTCGCGAGCGCGGGCTGACGTTCGCGCCCCCTGCGGACCGACGAACGCTCATTCGCCGGGCATATTTCGACCTGATCGGCCTGCCGCCGACCTTCGCCGAAGTGCAGGCGTTTGAGCGCGACCAATCGCCGGATGCCTTTGCGAGGGTCGTGGACCGCCTGCTTGCGTCGCCGCACTACGGCGAACGCTGGGGCCGGCACTGGCTCGACGTGGCTCGCTATGCCGACACCAAGGACGGCGTGCTGATGTACGGCGACGACCGCATCCGCCCGTTCGCCTATACCTACCGCGACTACGTCATCCGCGCGTTCAACGACGACTTGCCGTTCGACCGGTTCATCCACGAGCAGATCGCGGCCGATCTGATCGAGCCGCGCGTCGAGCCCTCCCGCCTGGCCGCGCTGGGATTTCTGACTCTCGGTCGGATGTTCGACGACAACGTCCACGACGTGATCGATGACCGGATCGACACGGTGACCCGCGGGCTCCTGGGACTGACGGTTTCGTGCGCCCGTTGCCACGATCACAAGTTCGATCCGATCCCCACGGCGGATTACTATTCGCTTTATGGCGTGCTCTCGGCATGCTCTGAGCCGCTGGTCCGGCCGCTATTGAATCCCGCTCAGCGCGGCCCGGCGAAATACGAGAAGGAGTTCGCCGGCAAGGTCCAAGCGATCGAGACGATGCTCGAGCAGCAGTACGCGCTCCTGTTGAAGGAGACGCGCGAACTCACGCCGGAGTACCTCGCGCGCATCGCCACGACGCCGTCGGATCCGATGGAGACGGCGATCTTTTTCTTTTCGTACGATCCGCGGCAACTGCGCCCGCCGATCACAGGGCGTTGGCGGCGGCTGATCGACCAGCGCTCGCGACCCGATGATCCGATCTTCGGACCGTGGCACGCGCTCATGGAGATCCCCGAGGACGGTTTCGCGTTTCGCGCCCGCGAAGTCCTTTCCAGCGCTTCCCCTCACGTCAATTGCCGCGTGATGGAAGTGTTATCTGCGTCCCGGCTCGCCGCTCGCGCCGACGTCGCACGCGCCTACGGGCGGCTGCTCGTTGACGTCTGGAGCCGATACCAGCGACAGCCCGGCCCGCCGACGGTCGACGAACAGGAACTGCTCGATTTGCTCGCGGCGCCCGACAGCCCGGCGCGGTTTCCGAAGAGTCACACGCGGCGGTACATGGCCCGAGCGGAGACGGACCAGTTCGGCAAGCTGCTGCTCGAACTCGATCTGCTGGCGGTGAAGGAGCCGGCCGCGCCGCCGCGCGCCATGGCCGTCGTCGATGCGACCGACCGCGATGAGCCGTTCGTGTTCATCCGCGGCAACCCGACTCGCCGGGGTCCGAGCGTCCCGCGGCAATTTCTGGGGGCGATTTCGCCGGAACCGCGGCAGCCGTTCAAGCAGGGCAGCGGGCGGCTCGATCTCGCCCGGGCCATCACCGCGCCGGAGAATCCGCTCACCGCGCGGGTCATCGTCAATCGCGTCTGGATGCACCATTTCGGCGAGCCGCTCGTCGATACGCCGAGCGACTTCGGCCTGCGCACGCCGCGGCCCGCACAGGCCGATCTGCTCGATCATCTCGCCGGGTCGCTCCAGCGCGACGGCTGGTCGCTCAAGCGCCTGCACCGCCGCATCATGTTGTCGCGCGCCTACCAGCAGGCCAGCTCCGATCGTCCCGAGTGCCGCCGGGTTGACCCGGAGAACAAGCTCATCTGGCGGATGAACCGTCGCCGGCTGGAATGGGAGCCGATGCGCGACGCCATGCTGGCCGTGTCAGGCCGGCTCGACCGCGGCATGTTCGGCCGGCCGGTCGACGTCGCCGGCAATCCGCAAGCGACCCGGCGGACCGTGTATGGCCTGGTCGATCGCCAGAGCTTGCCCGGTTCGTTCCGGGCGTTCGACTTCGCGTGTCCGGATCAATCGATCGAGCGCCGGCCGCAGACGACCGTCCCGCAACAGGCGCTGTTCGCGCTGAACAGTCCATTCGTCTGGGAACAGGCGAAAGCGCTGGCCGCCCGCAACGCCGGCGACGAAGCCGAGCGCCGGCTGGCCCAGCTGTACCGCTTCGCGCTCCAGCGCGAGCCGACCGCCGAGGAACTGCGGCTCGGGCTGGAATTCATCGCCAAGCAGGAGGACTTCCCGTGGGAGCAGTTCGCCCAAGTGCTGCTGCTGACGAATGAGTTTGTGTTCGTGGATTGAGATGAAGGATTAGCCACAGATGAACACGGATAAACACAGTTGGACAACCCATCCGCGTGCATTTGTGTGCATCAGTGGCTAGAGGCTTTGCTATGACTCGCCGCGAGATGCTGGCACGCATCGGAACGGGGCTCGGCTTGCTGGGGCTGGCGGACCTGCTGGCCGCGGAGCCATCGACCAATCCGCTGGCGCCGAAGCAACCGCACTTCGCGCCCAAAGCCAAGCGCATCGTTCACGTCTACCTCAACGGCGGGCCGTCGCACCTCGACACGTTCGATCCGAAGCCCGCCCTCCGGCGCTACGACGGCAAACCGATCCCGACGGGCAATCTGACGACCGAACGTGCAACCGGCGGCGCGCTGCCGTCGCCGTTCAAGTTCGCGAAGTACGGGCAGAGCGGCATCGAAGTCAGCGAGATCTTCGCCAGGACCGCCGCGCACGTGGACGACATCTGCTTCATCCGGTCCATGCACGCCAACACGCCGAGCCATGAGCAGTCGATGCGGCTCATGAATTGCGGCGACGAACGGCTGTCGCGGCCGAGCCTGGGCGCCTGGCTGACCTACGGCCTTGGCAGCGAGAACCAGAATCTGCCCGGCTTCGTCGTGCTCTGCCCCGGGCTGCCCGTGGCCGACGTCTCCAACTGGCGCAGCGCCTTTCTGCCGGGCATTTTTCAGGGCACGCACATCGACACGCGCAAGAAGACGGTGCCGGAGCTGGTTGAGAACATTGCCAACGGAGCCGTATCGCCGGCCGACCAGCGCCGGCAGATCGACCTGTTGGCCGACCTCAATCGCCGGCATCGTCAGGCACGGAGCGACGAGGCGGCTCTCGAAGCGCGCATCCAATCGTTCGAACTCGCCTACCGGATGCAGATGGAAGCCAGCGACGCCTTCGACGTGACTCGGGAGCCGCAACGAATCCGTGACGAATACGGCGACACGCTCCACGGCCGGCAACTGCTCATCGCGCGCCGACTTCTGGAGCGCGGCGTGCGGATCGTCCAATGTTATCACGGCGACGTGCAGCCGTGGGACAGCCACGACAATATCGACAAGAACCACCGCGCCTTGGCGGCCCAGATCGATGGGCCCTTGGCCGCGCTGTTGACTGATCTCAAGCGCCGCGGCATGCTCAACGACACTCTGGTGATCTGCGGCGGCGAATTCGGTCGCACGCCAGCCGTCGAACTGATGGGTGGAAAGCCGGCGCTGGGCCGGGATCACAATCACTATGGCTTCACCGTCTGGCTCGCCGGCGGCGGCATCAAGGGTGGCACGGTGTACGGCGCGACTGACGATTTCGGCTACAAGGCGGTCGAGAATCCCGTGCACGTCCACGACTTGCACGCCACGATCCTGCACTTGATGGGATTCGATCACGAACGGCTGACGTACCGGCACTCCGGCCGCGACTTCCGACTCACGGACGTGCACGGGGAGGTAGTCCGCGAGATCGTGGCCTGAAACCACGCAAATTGTGCCTGCAATAGAGAATTGTTACCGCTGAAACCAATGTCGCCAAGCGAGGCTCGCCATGGCTCATCCCTGGCACGACGTGACGCCCGGCCAGAACTTGCCGCGGCAGTTCATCGTCGTGGTCGAGATTTCCGCCGGGTCGCACGTCAAGTACGAGCTCGACAAGAAGACCGGCCTCTTGAAGCTCGACCGCATCCTCTACTCGGCCGTGCACTACCCGGCCAACTACGGCTTCATTCCGCAGACCTATGCCGAGGACGATGACCCGCTCGACGTGCTGGTGCTCTGCCAGGAACCTCTCGACCCGCTGACGCTCGTCGAAGCGCGGGCGATCGGCATGATGACGATGCTCGACAGCGGCAAGAGAGACCACAAGATCCTGGCCGTCGCGGTCAATGATCCGGAATTCAGTTCATTCACGGAAGCGGATGAACTTCCCCCGCATCGGCTTGCCATGGTGGTGCGCTTCTTTCAGGACTACAAGAAGCTCGAGGGCAAGGAAGTCGAGGTGGAAGATTTCCAGCCGTGCGCCGCCGCGCTGCCGATCATCGAAGCCGCGCTGGAGCGCTACAGCGAGAAGCGGCGGCGCGGCTTCTCGTGACGCATGGGCCGATTTCTCGCCGGCATCCGGGCTTGACGAAAGCGACAAATCCTGCCATGGCTACCGTCCATGCGCACCGTTCTCTATCTGCTGCGGCACGCGGCGACGGACGCGAACCTGGCGCAGCCGTCGCGGCTACAGGGCCGGCGGCACGATCCGCCGCTGACGCCGCTCGGCGTCCGCCAGGCGGAAGCCACGCGCGATTTTCTGGCCGTCCGGCCGATCGACGTCTGCTACTCGTCGCCGCTGCGCCGGGCGATGCAGACGGCGGACATCGTCGCCGCGCCCCACGGATTGGAACCGCAGCCGATCGACGCGCTCACCGAATGCGACGTCGGCGAATGGGAAGGTCTCGATTGGGCAACGATTCGGGCGCAGGACCCGGACAGTTACCGGAAGTACATGGCCGATCCCGCGGCGTTCGCGTATCCCGGCGGCGAATCGTTCAGCGACGTATTCCGCCGGGCCTCGGCCGCGTTCGAGCAGATGCTCTCCGATCATGCCGGTACGACGATCCTGGCGGTCACCCACCACGTCGTGACGCGGACATATCTGGCTTCGCTGTTAGGTTTGCGGCTGGCGCAAGCCCGGTCGGTCGCTCTGGATAACTGCGGCATCTCGGTCGTTGTGCGAAGCGGCGACGACTCGGTGGTGTCGACGCTCAACGCCGCGTTTCACCTTCAGGGCGTGGCCGCCTGAGAACCCGCCTTGACTGGTTTCGCCGGTCCGACTATCCCGCCGCTTCGGCCTGGATTGCGGCCGGCATTTGCGAGGCATTCTCACCCCGGAGACTCGGAGGTCGCGGAGAGTCCAGGCCGCTCCGACCCGTCTCCGCGATGAATGTGGAACCCCAAGCCCATGGTCGAGACACCGATTTCCGAAGCTCGCATCCGCACCGACGACGATCTCCAGTTGCCGGAACCGCCGCGCTGGATGCTGTACGCGCCGGACGTCGCCGATCGGTTGTTCGCAAGCGAGTCGTTTCGCCAGCCGTCGCGGTCGCGCCGCCGGCCCGTGGCCGATCCTTTCAGTCGAGAATGGTTCGAGCAGATTGAGCGGCAGCGCTACAGCCGGCCGGGCCATTGGATTCCTCGCGTGCTGGAGTTCGGCCGGCACGCCGGTGAAACGCTTCTCGGGCTCGGCGATGGACTCGGCACCGACTGGCTGCAATACGCCCGGCACGGGGCGCGCGTGATCGTCTGCTCCCGATCGCCCGAACAGATCGACCTGATCGAGCGGAATTTTCGGCTGCGCGATTGCCCGGGGCGATTCATGCTGGCGCCAACGCGGGCGCTGCCGATCGACTCGGCGTCGATTGACGTGGTCTGCATTCAAGGTCACGTCGGATTCGGCGCCGATGCGGGAGCGACCATCGATGAAATCTACCGCGTCTTACGTCCGGGCGGGAAAGTGATCGTCGTGACCCGGGCGCGATACGACGCAGGATACTGGCACGATCGGGTGTTTCCATGGCGGCGCTGGTGGCGGCGCACGCAACCACCGTGCGACGCCGCCACCGCTCGCGAACTTCGACGCGACTTCGGCCGATTCGTCGATCACGTCGTCAAGAAGCGACACCTGCGCCGCGCTCAACTTCCTCAGCTCTGGCGGCTCTTTCCGCTGCCGGTGCTCGAACGCTTCCTCGGCCAGTATCTGATCCTGAAGGCGTTCAAGCCGGTGACCGCGGCGTTTGATTTGCCCGCGGCGGCGTGACTCCTGGCCGCTCAACCCTTGTGCGCGTCGTGGCACGCCTTGCACGACCCGCCCATCTTTCGGGCCGCGTTCATCGCCGCCGACTTGTCTTTCTTGTCGCACGCCTCTTTCAACGCCTTGGCGTTGGCGGTGTAATCCTTCGTCATCTTCTCCCACGATTTCTTGTCGCCCTTCGGCGGTTCGTTCTTGCCCAGAGCGCTGACCAGATCGAGTATCTCCTGCGATTTCTTGGCGCAGGCGTCCCAATCGACGTTCGGCGCTTTCAAGTCCTTGTCCAGCGCCTTGAACAGCCCCTTGCCGCTGTTGACCTTCTTCATGATCGTCTCGATGTCCGGCATGCTCGCGGCATCGGCGACGCCGTACACCGTCAGGGCCGTGAGCGTCAACGCCATGCCGGCCAGTCGCGTCATCCAGCTCTTCATGCGTCAATCCTCGTGAAAGAATAGTGACCGGGAATTGAATCAGATTACCCAGCAAATCCCGGCTGTCAATCAGCGAGCGGAGTTCGTTACGATGATCCCATGGCGCTCGAGTCCGAACTGAAGGCGCAGGCGCAAGCCGTCGGTTTCGCGCTCGCCGGCATCGCTCGGGCCGGCCCGGCCGACGATTTCCCGCACCTCGTCCGCTGGCTCGACGACGGATTCGCCGGCGACATGGGCTACATGCGCCGGCACGCCGACGCCCGGCGCGATCCGCAATCGATAATGCCCGAAGTCCGCAGCGTGTTGATGGTCGCCATGGAATACGCTGAAATCAGGGGTCAGGGGTCAGGAGTCAGGGGTCAGGGCAAACCGGAGGCGGATGATTTATCTCCTGCAATGGGAAAGATCGCCCGATATGCGCGCGGGCCGGATTATCACGGAGTCATCCGAACAAAGCTCCAGACGCTGCTGGCCTGGTTACAGGAACGGCGGCCGGGCTGTCACGGCCGGGCGGTCGTGGATACCGCGCCGCTCCTGGAGCGGGATTTCGCCCGACGAGCCGGGCTCGGCTGGATCGGCAAGAACACGATGCTGATCAACAAGCATCGGGGCAGCTACATGCTCCTCGGCGCCCTGCTGCTCGACATCGATCTCGCGCCCGATCCGCCGCACGATGGATTTCATTGCGGCACGTGCACCGCCTGCCTCGACGCCTGCCCGACCGACGCCTTCGTGGGCCCCGGCCGGCTCGACGCCCGCCGCTGCATCAGCTACTTGACGATCGAGCTCCGCGGCGGCATTCCGCAGAATCTTCGTCCCGGCGTCGGCGATTGGCTGTTCGGTTGCGACGTCTGCCAGGAAGTCTGCCCGTGGAACCGGCGCGACGAGTCCGAGCCGGAATGGGTCGATCCGATCGAGTTGCTCGGAATGAATGACGCCGAGTTCCACCGGCGCTTCGGCGCCACGGCTCTGGAGCGGCCGCGGCGTCGCGGCCTGGCGCGGAATGCGGCCATCGTGTTGGGAAACGCCGGCGACGAGCGGGCGCTTCCGGCGCTGCGCCGCGCGTTGGCCGACGACGACGAATCGGTGCGCGACGCCGCCGCCTGGGCCATCGCGAGGATTGAGTCGCGTCAGGGCGCCGACTGATAAAGCGCGCAGACGGCCCCGGCCGGGTCGCGGATCACGCAGAAGCGGGCGCCCTGATGTTGGCGCGGCTGGCCGATCACCGCGCCGCCGCGAGCCGTGCATTCCCGCATCGCTGTGTCCAAGTCCGCCACCGTGACGTACATGAGCCATTGCGGCGGCAGCCCGGCGTTGACGCCGCGAGAATGGCAAATCCCGGCCACGCAATCACCGTCCGCCGTCAGCATCGAGTAATCGCTGTAGCCGCCCATGTCCACGGCAGCCGGCTTCCAGCCGACGACCGCGGCGTAGAAATCCCGAACGGTCTCGGCGTCCGGCACGGTCAGATCGCGCCAGGTCACGCTGCCGATCTTCGGTCTTGCGTCGCTCATTTCGGCGGCTCCAGGGCGATGGCGTAGACGGCGTCGCTGCCGCGAACATACAACCGTCGATTCGCCACCGCCGGGTGCGGGTACATGCCTGTCTCATCCTCGAACATCTTCACGCGCGAAACCGGGACGAACCGATCGGCTTTGGCGTCGAGCAGGATCGCTTCGCCCGACAGATCGACGATCAGCACGCGGTCGTCGGAGGCGATCAGGCTCACGTGATCGTCAAAGGCGCCGTCGGCGTGGTCCCAGAGCGGATTGAGTCCCGCGGTCAGGTCAAGGCAAAACAACCTCCCGGCCGCGACGCCGAACAGCCGGTCGCCGACGACCACCGGCGTGATCGTGTCGGAGTTGAGCCCCGCAAACTGAGCGACCGGTTCGGGATCGATCTGCCCGCCGGCGCGGAAGCGATAACGCCGGGCGCCGTTGTTTTCTGTGACGACAATCAAATCGCCGCGATGCACAATCGGCGTGGGCACGTTGTAGTCGTTCGGCCGGGGCGGCGTGACCGTCCAGAGCCGCTTGCCCGTCGCCGCGTCCCAGCCGCCGAGAGTTGTTTCATCGTGGCCGACGATCTGCTCCACGCCGCCGAGCGTGGCGACGATCAGCGATCCATAGCCCGCCGGCTCGCCGGGCGTCTTCCAGATTACGGCGCCGGTGCGCGGATCGAGCGCGACCAGCGAGGCGTCCGGTCCTCCCGGATTGACGATCAGCTTGCCCGCCGCGATCAGCGGCGACGAGCACAAGCCCCACGACATGCGCCCGGCCGAGTGAAACTCCTCGCGCAGATTTTTCTTCCAGACGACGTCCCCCGTCGCCAACTTGACGGCGTGCAAGTGGCCGAAGGCGCCGAACAGGACCGCCATGCCGTCGTGGACGAGCGGCGTGGCGCGGGGCGAGTTGCCGTAGTCCAGCCCTCCGGGAGCGCTGTAGCGCAGCGTCCACACGGCCGCGCCCGTGTCGGCGCGGAGGCAACGGAAGACGTCGTGGGTGTCGCCGAGTTCCCGGCCGGAGGCGATGACATACTCGCCGGTGGCGGCCAATCCGCCGAGCGCTTTGCCGCTGATGGGCGTTCGCCAGAGGACCTGCGGCCGATCGGGCAGCCGCTGCGGCAGCCAGGCGCGGCCGTCGCGCCCGACGCCGCGCCAGCCCGGCCAATCGGCGGCGTCATCGGCTACCTTTTTTTTTGCGGAGTCGACGGTTCCGCCACGAATCCCTTCTGCGTCTCCAGCGCGATCAAGAGCGGCGGATGATCGACCAGATGCAATAGCGCGTCCTTGACGGCAGCGCGATTCTTCTCCGAGAGCGTGTTGACGACGAACGCATCGATAAACGGCACGGGCACGGTCGTCCCGACCACGCGGAGATCGCCCTTCTGGATGGTCCCGCAGCCTTCCAGGAGGGGCGCGGCATAGCTGGAGATCACCGTCGCCGCCCGCACTTTCGGTCCGAGTTCGAGGATGGTCGTCGCGCCGTCGCTGCACGCCGCGCACGTCTCAAGCTTCTCGGGCGGCGGCACGCGGTGCGCCTTGAGCAGATCGAGAGCCGCGGCGTGTTTCTCCTCGCAATCGGCCGGGCCGAAAATGATGCGGTAGCCCTTCAGGTCGGCCACCGATTTCGCCGGATCATTCTTCGGTACGACGATCAATCCGGTCTGCGTCGTCGCGCCGTCCTTGCCGGTCAGCGCGGCGATGGGCGTCACGGTCAAGGAGTTGGCTTTGGCGTCGGCCAGAACCACCGAGCGCTTGCCGATGATGACGTCGACTTTGCCATCGGTCTTGTCCTTCAGTGCCTTGGTGAGCGAGTCGGAATACGCGACCGAAACTGGCCGGCCGAGCTTGCCTTCCAGGTACTTGCCCAACTGGTCATAGTCGCGCTGGGCGTAACCCTTGACGCAGGGGCAGGAGAGGGGCGCCGCCAGGGGATCCATCACCACGACAGTGAGCCGGGATGCGTCCGGCCGGGCCAACGCCGCCGAAACAACTCCCGCCGAGATCGCCAGCAGCGCCGCGAGTTTCAACATGCGCATGGTCTGCTCTCCCAATTCAATACTGTTGTCGCCGCACTATTCGGTCGAGCGCCCGCCGCCGTTCTTTTTGGCGAGCACGAGGATCTTGCCGCCCGGCTGATCGCAGAAGTAGACGCGGCCGCCGTCGGCCGACACCGTAATGGCGACGTTCTTGCACCCGCCGGAGATCTTGACCGTGCCGATCGCGGCTACGAAATCTCCGGTCGGCGTGAACAGCTTCACGGGCCCCTCGGATTCGGCCGTGTAGACGCCCTGCCCGTTGACGCGGAGATTCATCGGGTTGCAGCAGCCGCCGAAGCATTCGGCCTGGCCGTCGCGCCCCGCCTTGCCGAACGTGCCGAGTTTCTTCCCGTCCGGGTCGAGCCGCACGACGCGGTGGCGCGAGTTTTCGGCCACGAGCACTTCGCCGTTGCAGCACTGAATGTCCATCTGCCCGCAGCAGCCGCTGAACCCCTTCCCGATCTGTTTCGGATTCTGAAAGTCGTGGTCCATGCGCCAGACGGCGTAGCCGTAGCCTTTCAGTTCGCCGCAGGCGATGTAGACGTACTTCTCATCCGCCGCCACGGCGTTAATGATGCGTAGCCGGGACGTCAGTTCCTTGACGACGTCGTCCACGGTTTGATTTTTGTAACCCTTGGCGGCCTGTTCGTACGCCTTCAGGTTCATCTCCAGCGCGCGAAGCTGGTTCTTCTCCGCCTTGGTGAGCGAATCCGGATCGTCCTTCGATTTTTTCTCGAGCGCCTGTTTCTGTTCGGTCATCGACTTGATCATGTCCTCGAACGATTTGACCTGCTCCTTCAGTTGTTCCTCGGCCTGTTTGCGGAGCGTCTCCGTGTCGGCGAGAATCTTGTCGAGGTGCGGCAGGGCGGCTTCGGCGGCGATCGAGCCGTCCTTGCCGAGCCTGGCGATCCGGCCGTCGCCAGCGACGAACACCGTCCCGCCGGGGCCGCTGTTGAGTGATTGGGCAACAAACGGGATCTTCCATTTGGCCAGCGGCTGGCCGTCGGCGTCGAACGACCGCACCTCGCACTTCACGTCGCCCTTCGGCGCCGGGCCGTACCGCGGCCGGGAGATCAGCGCCAGAATTTGCCCATCCGTGCCGGGGCAGATCGTCTGTAGCCCGCTGCCCTGCTCGGGCTTGATGACGATCTCCTTGATCGTCTCATGCGTGGTTTCGATGGCCGGCTTCTTGGCCGAAGCACCCGGCTTCTTTTCATCAGCGGAGGCGACGGCGGCACACGCCGCGAACCCGACCATCACGGTCCAGAGACTGGCACGCACGGCAAGACTCCTTGGCAAGTAGGGGACAAACGGCGGAATCATCCTACCCGGGCCGACGGGCGGTGTCACGGTCGATTGTCAACAAAACACCGACCGGAGCGCCTGCGGCGCAAGTAGTGCTTCATTGGCCAAGGTGTTGTTACCGCCGAGACACAGGGGCGCCGCGATGCGGCGCGCGGCTGCTCGACTCGGTGCGGAAGCAGCGAGCCGAGAATCCGGCTCACGCAACCTCCGCGGCATCGAGCGCCGGTTCAACGCACTCAGCTTCCTCACGCGGGTCACATATCGCACTTGGCTTCCTGGAGACGCCAGAGGCCGGGTCGAGCATCGACGCGGATGGCAATTTCCCAATCCGATTCGCAAGCTTGAGGCGAAAGCGAAGATGACCGAGGACGCGTGCATTCTCTCCGCCGACCAGCGCAAGTGCGTCGAGTCGCAGATCGCCAAGACTTGTGCTTTTCGTCAGTGGACCCTTCATGCAGTCGATTGTCGATCCAACCACGTTCACGTGGTTGTCGCCGCTCGAGTTTATGAATTCAAGAAAGTGCGAATTGATCTGAAGGCATGGACGACGCGGACGCTGAAGTTGAAATTCGATCCACATCGCGAGAATTGGTGGGCGGAACGCGGCGACATCCGCGTTCTCCACTCGGAGGATGAACCGTCTCGGGCGATCGAGTACGTCCGAGAGAGACAGGAATTCGGACAGTGACAGGCCGACATCCTCGCTCGCGCTTCGGGTTAACCCTAGTTTCAACCCGAAGCGTAAGCGAGGGGGTGATCGTCGATCCACTTCCCCGATCCTCCTACACTGACTTTCTCAATGCCACGCCCCTTTCGAGGACGCATCCGCCATGAATCGAACTTCTGTGACGCTCGTCGTCGCCTTTGCCTGTTCCGCCATCGCAGCGGATTGGCCGCAATGGCGCGGACCGGACCGCACCGGCGTCTCCAAGGAGACCGGACTGCTGAAACACTGGCCCGATGGTGGGCCGAAGCTTCGCTGGAAGGCGGAGGACATCGGCACCGGCTATTCGTCGCCGATCGTCGTCGCCGGGCGCGTGTACGTGCAATCGACTCGCGGCGACACGGAGTACTGCCTTGCTCTCGACGAACACACCGGCAAACCGGTCTGGTCCGCGGAGATCGGCAAGGTGGGCAAAAACCAGGGGCCGCAGTATCCCGGCACCCGCGCCACGCCGACCTTCGACGACGGCCGGCTCTATTGTCTGGCCTCCGACGGTGAACTGTCCTGCCGGACCGCGGCCGAAGGCAAGGAAATCTGGCGCAAGAATCTCGTCACAGAACTGGGCGGCAAGGTGGGATACTGGGCCTATTCCGAATCGGTGCTGGTCGATGGCGATCACGTGATTTGCGCTCCGGGCGGCGATACGGCCGGCCTGGCTGCGATCAACAAGAACACCGGCGCGGTCGCCTGGAAGTGCCCGCTGCCCGATGGCGACGTCGCCGATTACGCATCGATCATGCGGATCGATGGTGGAGGGTACAAACAGTACATCGGCTTCCTGCGCAAGGGGCTGGTCGGCGTCGATGCCGCGACGGGCAAATTCCTCTGGCGATTCACGAAGACGGTGGACATGCCGGGCACGCCGACCGGCGCGAACATCCTGACGCCGGTGGTGCTGGGCAATCGCGTGTTCTCATCCGGCGCGCGCTCCGGCGGCGCCGTCATCGAACTCGTGCCGAACGGCGACGGCGTGACCATCAAGGAGATCTTTTTCAACAAAGCGCTGACGCCGAGCATCGGCGGCGCGGTTCTGGTTGACGGCTACCTTTACGGCAGCGCCGGCGCGACGGTGTTCTGCGCGGACTTCGCCACCGGCGAAGTGAAATGGAAGGAGCGTTCCGTCGGCCAGTCATCGCTCTGCTACGCCGACGGCCGAATCTACGCTCGCGGCTTCGACACCGAGGTCGCGCTGATCGAGGCGACGCCCGAAGCCTATCGCGAACACGGCCGATTCGCTCCACCCGATCGCAGCAAGGTCAAGGCGTGGCCGCACCCGGTCGTCGCCAACGGCGGACTGTACCTGCGCGACCAGGGCGTGCTGCAGTGTTACGACGTGGGAGCGAAGAAATAGCGATCGGAAATAACCGATCCTCAGATTCCACCGATTGCACAGATTCCGGAATCCGAGAGCCCAAGCAGTTCTGGATTTCGGATCTGTGTCTTTTGTGAAATCTGTGGATGGTTTTCACCAAGCTGCTCCGGCTGTTAGCATCTCATCATGGCCCCACGGTTCGTGCGCGGTGTCACATTGGCAGCGCTGTTGGCAGCGGCGCTGACAACGCTAATCTGGTTCCGCCTCGGCCCGCGGCCTCACAGCCGGCCGCCGGTCGCTGAGCCGCGGATTATCGGCAGGTTCGAAACTGATCGACCCGGCGCTCTGATCGCCACGCCGTGGGTCACGACTGATCGCATTTACCTCGCCGCGGTCCGCGATACAGGATTGCAGCCGACCGGGGCCGTGTTCTGTCTCGACCGCGCGACGCTCAATCCGATCTGGAGTTTCGACGACGACGGCGCGATGCTGCACATGTTCTCGTCGCCGACGATCGCCGACGGCCGGCTGTACGTCGGCGAAGGCATGCACGCCAACTTCACCTGCCGGCTGTATTGTCTGGACGCGGCATCGGGTCGCAGACTCTGGGACTTCACGGCCGGCAGCCACGTTGAATCGACGCCGGTGGTCGCCGCCGGCCGGGTGTTCGTCGGCCTGGGCGACGACGGCGTCGGCTGTCTCGACGCGGCGACCGGCCAGCGCATCTGGCGCCTGGAAACCCCCGCCCACGTGGACGCCACGCCGGTGGTCGCTGGCGGCGTGGTGTACGCCGGCAGCGGCGTGAGCCGGCGCAACTCGGCCGAGCCGGCCGTGTACGCGCTCGATGCGGAAACGGGCCGCACCCGCTGGCGCACGGCCATGAGCCTGCCGGTCTGGGCCACGCCGACGTTCTCGGATGGCGCGCTGTTCGTGGGCTTGGGCAACGGCCGGCTGCTGGAGCCACCTCGGCCGCCTGAACAACCGGCGGGCGCTCTGGTCGCTCTCGACGCCGCGACCGGCGCGGAGCGCTGGCGGTTCAGCGAATGTGATGCGGTATTCGGCGCCCCGGCCGCGGATCGGGAGCGCGTCTACTTCGGATCGCGCGATGGGCAGTGCTATGCCCTCGAACGCGCGAATGGTCGCCGGGCCTGGACCGTGCCGTGCGGCAGCCCGATCATCGCCGGACCGGTCTGGGCCGAGTCGACGCTCGTCATCGCGGCGAGCGGCGGCCAACTCTGGGGTCTCGATCCCGGGACCGGAACAGCCCGCTGGAAATGGTCGGTTCCGCAGCCGCCGCGCACGCAGCCGCGAGTGCTTGCGCCTCCCGCCGTGCATCACTACAACGGCTCAGTCCACATTTACCTGGCGACGGAATTGCAACGGCCCAATGGCCACGTCGGTCTGATGTACATCCTGGAGGCGCCGCATTGACGAATGGAAAGACGCGGAATCTGAAACTGGCCATCGCGCTCGGCGTATTGGCTGTCGTTGCCGCGGTCGCGTGGTTCGAGCCGACCGGCGTGGTGCGCGGGATGGTGCGGCGCGAACCGTTCTTCGACGGCCGGCCGGCCAGCGCCTGGGCGAACCGCTTGCGGGACGCCAACGAACAGGCGGCGCTGGAAGCGCGACGGCGGCTAAAGGCTGGCGGCGCCGAGGCCGCGCCCGTCCTCGGCTACCTGCTGGTCACCCGAGCCGACGGCGACTGGAGCTCGGCAAAATTGCGCGGCGACGTGATCGACATCCTGGCCGAGATAGGACCGCTGGCGTCCGCCGCCGTGCCGAGCCTGATTGAGTCCCTGGCCGATCCCGATTCGTCGGTCCGCGGCCGTGCGGCGGAGACGCTCGGCCTGGTCGCGCCCGATGACCCGAACGTCGTGACCGCCCTCACCGCCCACCTGTCGATGCCGGAAGCGCGGTCGGCGGCTCGCGGCCTGGCTCGCTGCGGACCGGCCGGCCACACCGCGACCGATGCCCTCATCACCCTGCTCCGAAATTCCGACCCGGATATCCGCTGGAACGCCGCCCGCGCTCTGGGAAAGATCCGCGCCTCGGCGGCGGTCGCCCCACTCATGATCCTGCTGGACGACCCGGACGATCTTTGCCGGGAACATGCCGCGGAAGCGCTCGGCGATCTCGGCCCGGAGGCGGCGCCGGCCGTGGGCAAGCTCATTGCCACGCTGAAGGATCGTTACCCGAAAGCGCGGCGCGACGCGGCCCGCGCTCTGGGGCAGATCGGCCCGGCCGCTGCTACGGCCATCCCCGCCTTGGAAACGCGGGTCAAGGAAGATTCGGAAGACATGGTCCGGCGCGCAGCCCAGACAAGCCTGCGGCAACTCGGCGCGGACACTCCAAAGAAGGAGACCACGGGCGAACGCAAGTGAACTCGGCCGCCGGGTGAACGAAATGGATCCGCAATGAACTCCGACTCGCAAGGATCGATGTATCGGCGTCCATCCGTGCGCATCTGCGGTTTCGATGGTCATCGATGAAAACCGATCCTCAAATTGCACAGAAGTGACAGATTGAAATGCCAATGAACGGAATCCGTGTCATCTGGGCAATCTGTGGATGTGCTTCGTTTCTCAATATCGGCGAATCAGCCATTGAAGCAGTGACGTGGTTCAGTTCTTCCAGGCGGCGCTGGCGACGGCGCGGCGCGCTTCGTCCCGTGCGGCGGCGTCGTCCGGAGCGGCGACGAGGGTGAAGAAGATGAAGCGGCCATTGTGCCAGACGGCCGTGACTTCCTTCCGCAACTCGAAATCGCGGCGGGACTGGAGGAAGACGAGTCGTCGCGCCGGCCGGCCGCCGACGGTCAGCGTCTCCACTTCGCCGACCTGTCGCCAGGCTTCGGGTCCGGACCGCTTGCCGGTGAAGTGTTCGACGAGTTTCGCTGTCTCCGGCGCGTCCCAGCAGGCGAGTTCGAAGCTCGCCGGGCGGGCGGATCGCGGCCGCTTGTAGCCGACCAGCATGCGTTCGTTCGGCAGGGACTCGCCGGCGGCCAGAATCGACTTGGCGTGGACCACCCAGTCTTCCGGCGCTTCGAAGCGCAGGCCGATCTGATCGTTCTGGTAAATCGATTCAGGAATCAGCGCCGGCGCCCGAGGCCGCGACGTGCAGCCCAGCGCCGCCAGCGCCGCGGCCAGGACCAGCAAGCTCCATGCGGAGGAAGCCGGAACCGCCGACGCACACGGACGAACGCGGATCGTCGAAACAGAACCCATCGGTGTCCAACTGTGGTGGTGATGCACTCGCGGAATCGGCAACGAAAAGCGGAATCGGATGGTCAGTAGGCGTCGCCCGGAATCGGCTCGCCCTCGCCGCGGGTCGCCAGCGCTCGGAGGATGTTCACTTCCGTCGTGAATCGCAGTCCCTTGACCGATCCGTCGGCGAACAGGAAGTAGTTGACGCTGGGATGCGGTGAAAAGAAGTCGTACGGCTGGGAAAACGGATCGTTCAATCCCCGCATGGCGATGCGCGATACGACCATGAATGGTGGCGGGTCGATGACCGCGGTGTAGACCGGCGCGTCCGGCGTGGTTCGGAGCGTCCCGAATGTGAACACTCCCGCCCACGGCGCCTGGCAGAACCAGGCCATCCGCTCGCCGACGGCCAACGTCGTGCTCGTGCCGTCCGGAATCTCGCTCAGGCTGATCCGGCTGTTGGCGAAGAACAATCCATTGGTGTCGTATGGTCCCTGATAGCGGGTGCCGTCGTAGCCGCCCATGCATGCGGCGTAACTGTTGGTGGACGCCTCGACCAGGTCTTTGTTGATCGTGTCCAGAATCCAGAACCGGCCGGTGTACTGATCCGTCGGACAGGTGTACATCGCCATGGGCAGCGTAATGAGTTCGCGATAACTCTCGGACTCGGTCGGCATGTCGAAGTTGATTCGGCGGGCGAGGGCGGTCTGCTCGATGAACGGCAGGAGGATCGCGGCCCAGCCCCAGCCGGGATAATAGGGCTTCTCGAAGACGATGGGCGGCGGACGATCGAGGCGTTTCTGACTCGGCCGGCCGCCCGGCGGCATCGGGCTGTCCGACTGCCGAAACGCCGGCGGCAGGCACCCGTGCGCATCATGGTGCGAGTGCATCGCCAGGCCGATTTGCTTGAGATTGTTCTGGCACTTCGCCGCGTTGGCCGCCTCCCGGGCTTTCTGCACCGCTGGCAGCAGCAGTCCGATCAATACCCCGATGATGGCGATGACGACCAAAAGCTCGATCAGCGTCAGTCCCCGGCGATTCCATGTCAGCATGTCGTTGTCTCCGGGCTGCAGCGCGGCCGAGCCGTCCGCAGTCGAGCGCGGCCACGAACGCATGGCACACTCGTATCTTGTTTGTGGCCGTCGAAAAGGTCAATGAAATTCCGGCAATGGTCGAGCGCGGCGGATCGGGATGGCGAGGCGGCGGGCAACTGCGGCGCCATCGGGCTGCCGCATCAACTCGTCGGCCGGCGCGATCGCATCAACCGCTACAATCCGGCGGCGGCAGCCCGGGCGCTCGTTCGCGGCGGTATTCTCATTTCTCCATCACCGTCAGCCGACTAAACTTGCTGATGACTCTCCACGGGCGGATTTCCCCATGACTCTCGCGCAACGATTGGTCCAGAAGGGCCGCATCAACGAAGCCGATCTGCCGCGGATCGCAGAGGCGCAAGCCGCGGCTCCCGACACGCCGCTGCACGAAATCCTCATCGGCAAGGGCTTCGCCAAGGAAGACGACGTCCTGGCCGCGCTCGCGGAAGAGTTTGGCATGGAGGTGGTGGACCTGTCTCAAACCGAGGTCACGCCGGAAACGATCCAGTCGATGCCGCTGAAGCTGGTCCACCGGCGCAATCTCATGCCGATCGCTCGGGAGAACGGCACGCTGGTGGTGGCGACCGGCAATCCCTACGACGTGTACGCGCTCGATGAATTGCAGACGTTGACCGGGTTGACGGTGACGCCCGTCCTGGCCAGCCCGCGCGAGATCAGCCGGCTGATCAAAGTGCACTTCGGCGTCGGCGGCGACACCGTCGCGGCGCTCGCCGCCGAAAAGAAAGAAGAGATCGAACTCCTCGAGGACATCGAAGCCGACGACTCCGAGCTCGCCAAGCAGGCGCAGGAAGCGTCGGTCGTCAAGCTGGTCAACGAGATTCTGATCGAAGCCGCCAACGAGCGAGCCAGCGACATTCACGTCGAACCGCAGGAGAACGGTTTGCAGATCCGTTATCGGATCGACGGCCTGCTGCAGACGCAAACCCTCCCTCCGGAAATCGCTCGCTTTCAAAACGCCATCATCAGCCGCATCAAGATCATGGCTCGGCTGAATATCGCCGAGAAGCGCCTGCCGCAGGACGGGCGCATCAAGATGCGCGTGCAAGGCCGCGAAATCGACGTTCGCGTCTCAATCATCCCGATGATCTTCGGCGAAGGCATCGTCATGCGTCTGCTCGACAAGGGTCGCATGGTCTTCAATCTCGCCAACGTCGGCATGTTGCCGGACATCTACAGCACGTTCAAGCAGTTGATCGACCGGCCGCACGGCATCGTGCTCGTCACCGGGCCGACCGGTTCCGGTAAGTCCACGACGCTGTACTCCGCGCTCAATGAGATCAAGAACGAGACGCTCAAGATCATCACGGTCGAAGACCCGGTGGAGTATCAACAGCCGGGCATCAGCCAGATTCAGACGCACGCCAAGATCGGGCTGACGTTCGCGGCGGCGCTGCGGTCGATTCTGCGGCACGATCCGGACGTGGTGCTGATCGGCGAAATGCGCGACCTGGAAACGGCCGAGGCTGCGATCCAGGCGTCGCTCACCGGCCACCTGGTGTTCAGCACGCTGCACACCAACGACGCGCCGAGTGCCGTGACCCGGCTCATCGACATGGGTGTCGAGCCGTTCCTGGTCGCCAGCACCGTCGAGGGCGTCATGGCGCAGCGGCTCGTGCGCACCATCTGCCCGGACTGCAAAGTGGCGTTTCAGCCGCACGTGGACGAGCTGCCGATCGACTTCCCGACCGGTGCAGCGGTGGAGCAATATCTGGTGCCGGGCCTGGCGCAGGGCCCGCCGGTCTTGTCCAACTCCAAGGACCGCGGCGAGGCGCCGACACTCTATCGCGGCGCCGGTTGCCGCGCGTGCCGGCAGTCCGGCTACCGCGGCCGGACCGGCATTCACGAACTCATGGTCGCCAACGACACCATCCGCGAACTCGTCGTCAACCGGGTCAATGCCGGCGTCATCCGGCACGAAGCGATGAAGGCCGGCATGAAAACGCTGCGGCAAGACGGCTGGCGGAAAGTGCTCGCCGGCATCACCACCGTGGACGAAGTCGCCCGCGTCACCGCCGGGGACATCATCGCCTGATGCGGTGGGGGAGATTTCACCACGGAGCCACGGAGATCACGGAGGCGATTCTGCGTGATTGTCCGCATACTCGATGTCCTCCCTGCGTCCGTGGTGAATCAATTTCGCAGATGAACTCGAAAGAACGCGGATCACCGAACCGGTGTACATCCGTGTCCATCCGTGGTTTCGGTTTCTCTCGCAATACGCAGTCCGAAATCGTCGTTTCGCCGGAACTGAACGGCGATTGACGGCCGGGGCGGCCCCTGCTATTCCCCGCAACTCGGTGCGCGTGGAAGGTTGATGGATGAAGGATGAACTGAAGCAAGCGACGAACCTGGAACGGCCGAGCATATCGGCCGGACGAGGTTTACGGCTTTCCCTTCCCCCATCGACGTTCATCATTCATCTGCTCGTGTGCCTGCTGGGGCTATTCGCCGCATTTCATCCGACGATCCTGAGCGGCTTCGAGCGGATGCAAGCCGATCCCGGCGACACGGTCCTCAACCATTACATCCTGGAACACTCCTGGCAATGGCTGACGCGGCCGGATTACGTCGGCACGCTCTGGTCGCCGCCGTTCTACTATCCGACGACCGGCGCGCTCGCTTACTCCGAGAATCTGCTCGGCGTCGCGCCGCTGTATTGGCTCTGCCGGCTCGTCGCGCCGGACCACCTGGCCTACCAGCTCTGGATGATGCTCGTCAGCGCTTTGACATACGCCAGCGCGGCCGCGGTGCTTCGATTGTTCGGCGTCCGCCACCTGCTTTGTGCGCTGGGGGCGTACTGGTTCGCGTTCGGGTTGCCGCGGCTCGTGCAGATCGGGCATCAGCAACTGCTCGGGCACTTCTTCGCGCCGCCGGCGCTGTGGTGCCTGTGGACATTCCTGTCCCGGCCGCGAACGGCGGCGCTTGCCGGCTTGGCGGCGTGCTTGTTTCTCCAGCTAGCCGCGTCGTTCTATCTCGGCTGGTTCCTGGCACTGGGTCTGACGGTCTTTGCCGCGATGTACTGCTGGCACGATCGGACGACGTTCCGTCGCGTCGTCCAATACCTGTTCGAGCATCGCGTCGCGGCCGCGGGTGTTGTCCTGACGACCGGGATTCTGACCGCGGCTCTGATGGCGCCGTATTTCGAAGCGAATCGCGGGTTTCGCCGCCAGATGTTCGAATGCCTGCTCCTGTTGCCACGGTGGAACGCCTGGCTGGCGCCGGGGCCGTTTGGCCCGTGGGCCGCGCCGTTGAAATCGCTGTCTCACGGCCTGGTCAGCGAACAGTATCTCTTCCTCGGATTCACATTCCTCGGGCTGACGGCGGTCACTGCCGCCGCGCTGGCGTGGCGGCGGAGTGCGCTCGGGCCGGCTCGCCGCCGGCTGGCGATCGTCTGTCTCGCCGCCGCGGCCGTGCTCGTCGTGATCTCACTGCGCGGCAGCGGCAATTTCACCGCCTGGTCGCTGATCTGCAAAGTCGTGCCCGGCAGCCGGGCCATTCGCGTCGGGGCGCGGATCGCCGGCGTCGTCTATCTGCTGGCGATCACCGGCGGGCTCGTGGCGCTGGAAGGTTGGCTGCGCCGCTGGCGGCAGCCGAGCTGGATCACGGCTGGCGTCGCAGCTTTGTTCGCGTGCGGAATTGCCGAACAGGTCGCAGTCCGGCTGCCCAGCTTCGACAAGACCGAGTTCGCATCCAAGGTGGAACGCATCGAACGCAGCCTGGCGTCGGGATCGCCGGCTTACGTCGAAATCGAACCGTCGCCAAATCCGATCGCCATCATCGAACAGCAACTGGCCGCGATGTGGGCCGGATTGCGGGCCAACGCGCCGGTGGTCAACGGCTACTCCGGTCGATATCCGACGAACTATCCGGACTGCCTCCGACCGATGACGCTCGGCGAACTGAGCGACTGGCTGACGCGGAACGGAAAGGGTAATGTGGCTATTGTGACAATGCACAGACGGCGCGGGCCGCTCGACGCTCGCCTGGTTCACAGCACGACGGACGCCTCTTCATGGCCGAGTTCACCTACCAAGCCCGGGGCCGCAACGGGGAACTGAACACCGGGACCCTGACGGCCGGCAGCGAGCGGGAAGCGATGGCGATTCTCGACGCCCGCGGCCTGCTGCCGGTGCGCATCGAGGCGCAGCAATCCGCCGCCAAGGGGCGCTTCAACAAGCGGGTTAAGGGCCGGCATCTCGCGACGCTCTACGCCCAACTCGCCGACCTGCTGCATTCCGGCGTGCCGCTGCTGCGCAGTCTCGAGATTCTGGAACGGCAGGCGGTACACCCGGCCGTCGGCGAAGTCCTCCGCGAGGTCCGCGCCGACGTCGCCGACGGCACCAGCCTCGCCGACTCCATGGCCCAGCATCCGCACGTCTTCAATGAACTCACGGTCAGCATGGTCCGCGCCGGCCAGGAAGGCGGCTTCCTCGAAGACGTCCTCAAGCGCATCGCCGATTTCACCGAACACGCCGAGGACCTCAAATCGAAAGTGATCGGCTCGCTGGCGTATCCGATCTTCCTGGCTGTGGTCGGCTTCGTGGTGCTCAACATCCTGGTCGTGTTCTTCGTGCCCCGATTCGAGCCGATCTTCAAGAAGCTCGAGGAAAAAGGGGAATTGCCGACTCTGACAACCGGGTTGATGGCGGTCAGCCATTTTCTGCAACGGCAAGGCTGGCTGATCGTAATCGCGGTGATCGCCGGCTTCTGGGGCCTGCGGCGCTGGATGCGGACGGACAGCGGTCGATTGATCGCCGACGGCTGGCGGCTGCGCCTGCCGGGCGCGGGATCGATCTTTCTCAACCTGGCAATCGCCCGCTTCGCGCGCATCCTCGGCACGATGCTGCACAACGGCATCCCCATCCTCCAGGCGCTGCGGATCGCCAAGGACTCGACCGGCAACAAGGTGCTGACGCAGGCGATCGAGCAGTCGGCCGAAAACATCACGGCCGGCGACACCTTGGCGGCGCCGCTGTCCGCGTGCAAGTACTTTCCGCGCGACGTGGTCGAAATGGTCGCTGTCGCCGAGGAATCGAACACGCTGGAAACCGTCCTGATCGACATCGCCAACGGGCTGGAGAAGCGGACGAGCCGGCAACTGGAACTGTTCGTCCGCTTGCTCGAGCCGGTCATGCTGCTCGTCATGGCGCTGGTGACGCTGCTCGTGGTTTCCGGGCTGCTGCTGCCGGTGTTCAAGATGGGCAGCGCGGTGCGATAGATCGGTTCACCGCGACGCGCGGCAGATCGCCATTGGTCGCCCGAAGAACCCGCGCCACCGACCTAACCGGCATCGCATCCTTCCCGTCCGAAACGTCAGCCACGCCGGCTGCGCCGACTATTGCGAACCCCGTTCTCCGAAGCCGATCCCGCTCTCATATTCTCATGCCTCTCTAACTGAGACGACGCATATACTTACTGTTGACCCGCCAGATTTCCGTTGAGACAGGGGCCTGAGACCATGATCGTACGACCAGCGACTGTATCCCGTGCCAGCGCCCGGGCGGCGTTCACGCTGCTCGAAGTCCTCATCGTCGTCGCGATTCTCGTCGTGCTCGCCGGCGTCGGCGGCGTGACGTACATGAGCTACCTGGAAAGCGCAAAGGAAGACTCGGCCAAGGCCCAGATCAAGAACATCGAAACCGCGGTCGAGGCCTACCGCATCAAGTTTGGTGACCTGCCATCCTTGGCCGCGCTGACTCAACAGTTGCCCGACGGCGGCGTGCCTCCGCTGGAACCCGATGCGCTCCGCGATCCTTGGGGCCGGGAGTATCAATACGACCCGTCGGGTCAGCACAGCGGCGGTCGGCGACCCGATATCTGGACCACGGCGCCAAACGGCAAGGTGATCGGCAACTGGCGGTGACCGACCGAACAGCGGTCCGTGGCCGGCGGTCGGAGGCTAGGGAGGACGTCGGGGTGGCCCGGATCCCTGTCTCTGATCTCCGGCCATTGTCTTGCGAGGCTGCCATGAGCCGCAAGGGTTTCACGATCCTCGAAGTCGTCCTTGTCCTGGCAATCGTCGTGTTGCTGGCGGCGATTTCGTATCCGTCGATCGAATCGATGTACGGCGAGGTGCGGCTGAACGCCGCGGCCGACCAGATTCGCGCCCGATGGGCCGACGCCCGCACCCAGGCGATCGAGGAAGGCCGGCCGTATCGCTTCGCGGTCCAGACCGATGGCCGGTATCGCATTGCCCCGGACACGATGGAGTTCTGGTCCGGCGGCACGACCGGCGACGGCACGCTGCACAACGACGCCGATACACCGCCCCTCGACCTCGAAGAATCGCTGCCCAAGGGGGTCCGATTTTCCGACGGCGGGCTGGCGAACTCCGGCGACCCCGGCGATTCTGACGGCTGGATCACTGTCGTCCGCTTTCAGCCCGACGGCACGGCCAGCCAGGACGTCGAGATTATCTTCGAGGCCGACGGCTGCCGGCCCCTGATGCTCCGGCTCCGCGGGCTGACCGGCTCGGTCAGCGCGACCTGGCAGCAGATCGGAGGCGCCCGATGATCGTGCCGACCGCGCGCATGCCGGTGCGAGCCGGCCTGTCGCTCTTCGAAGTGCTGATCTCGCTGGCAATCTTCCTGATGTCGTTGGTGGCGTTGAGCCAATTGATCGCCAGCGGCGGCGACCTGGCCCGCGACGTCCAGTGGCTCAGCCGGGCAATGATGATCGCGGAATCGAAGATGGCCGAGGCGGTTGCCGGTTCGCTGGCCCTCAGTTCCGTCTCCGAGACGCCCTGCGAAGAAGATGACGAGTTCAACTGGTCGATGGACGCGGCGCCGGACTCGGCCCCCGGACTGTATCGAGTGACGGTCACGATCTCCCGGCCGCGATCCGACGGCTCGCGCTTCGAAACGACGCTGACGCAACTGGTGCTGGACCCGACGGTGCGCGGCAGCGCGACGCCGCCGGCGGCGCCGACGACGACCTCGACCACCGGCGCGGGAGGGACCTCGCCATGACGCGCCGCAGCGCCTTCACGCTCCTGGAGATGTTGCTGGCCTCCGGCATCGCCTTGCTGCTGATGGCCGGATTGTACGTCGCCATGCAGGTGAACCTGAACTACGCCGCCGCCGGCCGGGAAGTCGTCGATGAAAGCCAACTCGCGCGCACGCTGATGAACCGGATCACGTCGGACATTGCCGCGGCCTTGACGCCGATCGCCGCGCCGAAATCGACGTTGGCGAGCGCGGCGACCATCCTCGCCGATGACGCCGCCACGACCACGAGTTTCAACGCCGTCACGCCGTTCAACATGGGCGTCGTGGGCGACGCCACGTTGCTGACGCTCTACGTCAGCCGCGTGCCACGCTGGACCGGCGATGGTACGGCCGAGACCGGCGGCGCCAGCGACCTGCATCGGATCACCTACTGGTTGTCGACGGCCGGGGACGGAGGACTCGCCCGGCAGGACGTCGATCGCGTCACGGCCGACGACGAAGACGCTCAGCCCCCGCCCGGCGTCCCCAATGAGGACCGCTTGATCGTGGCGCCAGAAGTCGTCGGCGTGAACTTCCGCTACTTCGACGGCGCTTCCTGGGTGGAATCTTGGGACGGCTCGGCCATCGGCGACGACGGCACGACGCCGCTCGGCCCACCGCGGGCCATCGAAATCCGTCTCGACCTGCGCCGCCCCGGCGCCGCGCCGGATACGCCCAATGCCGTCCGCACCTATCGCCACGTCGTCGCGATCAACAGCGCCAACGCGGCGCCCGCCGGCTTGACGGAGGGCGGGCCATGAGGACGCTGGAAACCCGCAATCCGAAAACCGAAATCCGAAATCGGCCCGGTGTCGTTTTGATCGCCGTCCTGGTCGTCATCGTGCTGCTGGGCCTGGCAGCGTATCAGTACGCCGACTTGATGACGGCCGAGGCCAAGGCCGCCGACAGCGCCGTCCGCGCGCGGCAGGCTCGGGCCCTGGCGGCGTCCGGCGTCTACTTCGCCGCGGCTCTTCTGTCCGACAAGGATTCCTACACGGGCAGGCTCGGCTCGAACCCCTTCGACAATGCCGGCGTGTTTCAGGACGTCGAAGTCACGAGTTCGGATAATCCGCGGATGCACGGCCGGTTCTCCGTCGTCGCCCCGCTTTCACCCGACGAGACTAGCGGCGGCGCGACCGGCTTCCGCTACGGCGTCACCGACGAAGCCGCCATGATCAACCTCAACGCCCTGCTCCAGATCGATCCGAGCGGCCAGGTCCTGCACGACGCCCTGATGAAACTTCCGAACATGTCCGAAGAGATTGCCGACGCGATCATCGACTGGATCGACCCCGACGACGATCCGCGCGCCAACGGCGCGGAGAGCCAGTACTATGGCGCGCTCACGCCCGGCTACCGGTGCAAGAACGGCCCGCTCGACAGCCTGGAGGAACTTCTCCTGGTCCGCGGCGTGACCCCCGAACTGCTCTTCGGCAGCGACCGCAATCGCAACGGCGTGACCGACGCCGGCGAAGCAACCAACGCCGCGCAGCCGAACGATCGCGGTTGGTCGGCGTACCTCACCGTCTACTCGCGCGAACTCAATATCGATTCCGACAACCAGCCGCGGACCTATCTGAATGACAGCGACGTCAATGCGATGTACGACAAGCTGTCGGCGGCCGTGGGGGCCGAGGTCGCGGACTTCATTCTCGCATACCGGCTCTACGGAGCGTACAACCCGCAATCGGGGTCCGGTGGAGGCGGCGGGGGAGGCGGAGGCAGCGGCGGCGGCCCGGGGGGTGGTTCAAATCAGAATGTCGTTGTGAACAGCCCCTCGCCGGTGCAGAAATCGCAACTCGACATGAACCGCCGGCCGCAGGCGATCTCCTCCATCTTCGCCTTGGCCAACGCGCGGGTCGGCATCCCGCGCACGGAGACGACCTCCACGGCCACGACGCGCCGGCTTCCCGACGGCTCCGTGATCGTGGTCACCAACACCTCGACGACGACCGTGACGACGGTCTATTCCAGTCCGCTGTCCGATCCGGGCAAGCTGCGGCAGTATCTGCCGATCCTGCTCGACAAATTCTCGACTCGGCAGGACACGGAGATTCCGGCGCGAATCAACGTGAATACAGCCTCAGCCGCGGTGCTCGCCGTCCTCCCGGGGCTGGATGAAACGGACGTTCAAGCGATCGTGAGCAAGCGGCCGGCGCCCGGCGCGGGCGATTCCGGCGACCCGGTCTATCAGACCTCCGCCTGGCTGCTGACCGAAGCGAATCTGACGCCCGCGAAACTGCAGGCGCTGGAACGGTACGTGACCGCCCGGCCGCAGGTCTTTCGAATCCAGTCGGTCGGGCAGTTCGAGCGCGGGGGGCCGGCGGCGCGCATTGAAGCCGTCGTCGATACCAACGCCGGCAAACCGCGGATTGTCTATTGGCGCAACCTGAGCGAGCTCGGTCGCGGTTTCGACCTCCCGAGGTGAGCAACATCCACAATCGAAAATCAGATTTCGAAAATCGGAATTCACCATGAGTCGATTGTTAGCTTTGGATTGGCAGGACGGCCGGGTGGTGCTGCTGGCGGCGCGGGTTGGCAAGACCGGCGCGACGGTCGAGCGCGGACTCGACTGGCCGGAGGAGCAGCCGCCCGGGCCCGGCGTCTCCGACGCGATGGGTCAGCGGCTGAAGGAGCGGCTGAAATCGGCCGGCATCGCCGCCGCGCCGCTCATCATCGCCGTGCCGCGCGATCGCCTGATCCTCAAGGAGATTCGTTTTCCGCCGGTCCCGCCCCACGAGGAACCGGGCCTCGTCCGCTTTCAGGCGATGAAGGAACTGGCCGACAGCGACGAGGTCGTGATCGACTACCAGCTTCTCCGCGGCGCGACCGAGGGCGGTCAGTGCACGGCGTTGGTAGCGGCGATCAAAAAGTCCGCGCTGCAGAGCTATCGGCTCCTGGCACAGTCGGCGGGCCTGAAGTTGGCGGGAGTGTCGCCGCGGGCGCTGGGATTTCTCGCCGCGGCGCAGCACGCTCCGGAACCGCCGCCGCCCGAGGCGCCGTTCGCGGTGCTGGCGCTCGCCAGCGGCGGGAGCGAGTTCATCGTCGGCCGGGGCAGCGATCTGCTCCTCGACCGCACCGTGTCGGCCGGTGCGAAAGCGGGCGGCGCCGGGTTGCTCGGCGACATCCGGCGCAACCTCGCGGTCTTCGCGGCGCAGTCTCCCGGCGACGCGATCCGCGCCCTCTACGTCGCCGGGCCGCCGGAGTCGCAGCCGATCGCCGCGGACCTCGCCTCCGCCCTGGCGTTCCCGGTGCATGTCCTTCCGGCCAGCGACGGCGCCGCCGTGCCGGCGCGCATCGCGCTCGCCGGACTCGTCGAACTGTTCGCCCGCACGCGGACGCTGCCGGTCAATTTCGCCCACCCGCGCGAACCGAAACCGCCGCGCGATCCGAACCGGCGGATCATGATACTCGCCGGCGCGCTGGCCGCCACGCTGTTGCTCGGAATGGTCATCCTCGGCTGGTCTCGCCTGGCTGCGAAGGATCGCATCATCCGCGATCTCAGCGACGCGCGCTCGGACCTGGACCGCGAACTGGTCCTGCTCGATCAGGATGACCGCCGCTTCAAAGCCGTGAAGGAATGGCAGGAGAACGAGGTCGTCTGGCTGGATGAACTTTACGATCTCACGGCCGCGACGCCGAACATCGATCGACTGCGGTTCACGCACATCGTGGGCAATCCGATCGTGACTGGTTCGGGGTCGGCGAAGGCGAACAAGTACGCGGCCCGGGTGGAAATCAAGGGCCTGGTCACCGACGATACGAAGCCGCTGATCGCCCTGACCCGGGAATTGGACGTGGATGGCTTCCATCGCGTCGAGGCGAAGACGACGGCGCCGAACACGGGCGGCAACCGGCGGCAGTTCTTGCAGCAGTGGAGCACGAAGTACGACGTGGAGAAGCGGCTCGATCCGAGCGACCCGCGGGCCGCGACGCGCTACGATCGGAAATTCACCGCCACGCCGCCGCCACGCCGCCGCTCCGGCATGGGCGGATTTGACCTCGGCATCCTGGGAGGACTGATTCCATGACCTCTCGGGATCAGCGCCTGGCGCTCGTACTCCTCGGCATCATCGTGCTCTCGGCGCTCGGGTTCTTCGGCTACCAGTTCTATCTGGTGCCGATGCGCAACCGGGATTCTCAGATCGCGAGCCTGGAGCGCGAGGTGGCGGACCGCGAAGCGCGCGTCGCGGCGATCCGCGCCCAGAAGCCGCTGCTCGACAAGTACCGCGCCATCAGTTTGCCGAGCAATGTGGATCAGGCTCGACGCGAGTACGGCGAGGAACTCGAGAAGATGCTGCGCGCCAGCGGCTTCGAGGCCGGCAGCTTTTCCGTTCTCCCCAAGCAGCCGGAAACCCGCACCAGCCCGACCTTCGTCAACAAAAAGCCGGTGTACACGAAACTGCCGTTCACCGTCACGGCCCGGGGCGACCTCGCCAGCCTCGTCGACTGGATGGAGCAGTTCTACAAGCTGCGGCTGCTGCACCAGATTCGCAGCCTGTCAATCACGGTCCCGGCTGGGGCCGACGCCAACGCCCGCCGCGGCCAGAACGAACTCGACATTACCATGACCATCGAGGCGCTCATCCTCGACAACGCCGAGAATCGCAAGACGCTGTTGCCGGAAAAACCGCCGCAGCTCCCGCCGGTGCTCGCCGCGACCGAACGGCAATACGCCTCCATCGCAGGCAAGAACATCTTTTACGGCACGCCGACGCGCGAGACGTCGTCGCAGCGGCCCGGAATCGACGTCTCGCCGTATATCAAGTTCGACGGCGTGTCGCACGAGAACGGCATGGCCACGGCGACGCTTTTCGATCAATACCACAATCACGACTACCAGATCCGCCCGAATCCGTCCGGCGGATTCAGCGTCGACGTGTCGTATTACATCAATGGGAGGAAGCGCCAGCTGCGCCGCGGTCCGACCCTCCAGCTGCAAGACAGCGCCGGCGAAGTCAAGTGGATCGGCGAGGTCGTCCGCATCGGCGACCGCGAACTGATCCTGCGCGACGACGAGCAGTACTATCGCCTGCACGTCGGCGAATCGCTGGCCGAGATGCTGCCACTCAAGGCGGCCGATCTCAAGGCCCTTGGCATCAAGGACGAATTGCACGACGCGCCGAGCGGTGAACCGAAGCCCCCGCCGCCGAGTAAAGACAAAGAGACTCCGGCGACCAAGGAAAAAGACTAAGCGGGGTAACCGGCGCGTTGATTCTCACAACCACGGCGGCTCGGAGGACACGGTGTGAACAGAGATCCTCGCCGTGTTCGCGGTGCCATTGCGGGGAGACGACGATTCGGCGCGAAAGATGAGAAACTTGACAAATTCCATGAAAACCGCTCCCGGCCTCATGCGCCGGAATCGATTGTGCCGATAATGACGATGGACCCGCGACGCCGCGCGCCCCTCGTGCGTCTCGATCGGGCAGGTTACAATGACTGGCGAAACCGGGGCACACTGGCGCATCGCCTGAAACGGCAGGATCTCATGATCACCGCCAACCGCAAGCACCACGTCACGTTCTGCTGGCTTTGCGCATTGACGGCGCTGGCTTTTGCGACGGTGACGGCGAGGCCGCAATCGCCGCCGGCGGCGACGCCGGCTCCGTCGGCCGCCGCGCAGCCCGAGAAGAAAGTCCGCTTCGAATTTCGCGACAAGCGCTGGAGCGAAGTCCTCGAATGGCTCAGCGAGCAGACCGGGCTGCCGGTGATCACGGTGCAGAAGCCGGCCGGGACGTTCACGTTCGTCGCTCCGAAGGTCAACGGCGTGCCGCGCGAGTACACGATTCCCGAAGTGATCGACATCATCAACGAAGCGCTGACGCAGCAGAAGTTCATGCTGATCCGCCGCGAGGCGTCATTCACGATCGTCGCCGCGGATGAGCAGGTCGATCGCGCCATTCTGCCGCGGGTTCGAGCCGAGGACCTGCCGACGCGCGGCAAGACGGAAATGGTCCAGACGGTGGTGCAGTTGAGCGCCCTGGTCGCCGAGGACATGGTTCCGGAAGTCCGGAAGATGATGGGCCCGTTCGGCGAGGTCGTCGCGCTCAATGCCGCGAATCAATTGCTTCTGCAGGACACGGCCGGGAATCTGATCCGCATCATCAAGACCATCGACGACATCGAATCGAGCGAAAAGGGCAAGAGCGAGAGCTTCTCGCACACCTGCGTCTACATCAAGGCGCGGGACGCGGAGCGGATGCTGAAGGAACTGCTCGGCGATCCGCGAGTGGCGATCGCCCAGTACATGCAGGCGGTGCAGCAGCAGCAACAGGGCCAGCGCGGCGGCGGCGGGCAGCCGGTCGCGCCGGTTCCGATTCCGAAGTTCCGCCCGTATTTCATTTCCTCCGACGAGCGGACGAACACGGTGCTGGTCAGCGGCGCGGCGGACAAGATCGCCCAGGCGCGCGAGATCATGAAGAAGATCGACGTGCCGCAGCCCGGTCAGAAGCCGGTCACCGTCGGCAATCCGGTCTTCAAGACGTTTCCCGTTCCGGCCGGTTCCGCCGCCGACGTCGCCAAGACGCTCCAGGAGGTCTATCGCACGTCGAACACGGTGAAGGTCACGGCCGTGGGCACGTCCTCGGTCATGGTTTACGCGCCGCCGGAGGATCTGTTCGACATCGCGCAACTGTTGAGCGGCAACGGAGTCGGCGCGGGAATGGTGACCAAGCTGATCCCGCTGACCACGCTCCAGGCCGGCGACGTCGCGACGACGCTCAAGGGCATGTTCATCGATCCGCGGGGCCAGGCGGCCGGGCAGCCGTACATCGAAGGCGATACGTCGCGGAACGCGCTGATCGTCAAAGGCACGGCCGATCAGGTCGCCGATATTGAAGCCGCGCTCAAGGCGATCGGCGAAGCCGGCGGCTCGACCAATATGCAGATCATCACGGTGGATCGCGGCAGCACGGCGACCCTGGCCGCGGAGCTTCAGCGGCTGATCTCACAGTCGCGCGGCATCCCGGTGCAGGTCATCAAGCCGATCCCGCCGTCGCAAAACCCGAATCCGAAACCCGAAATCCGCAATCCGAAATCGGACGACGCTCCGGCGCCCGGCAGCGGAAACGGCGGCAGCGACGAACCCCCGGCCAACGCGCCGGCTCCACCGCCGACGCCCAATGCGAAACCGCTGACCATTACGGCCGTCGGCAACAAGATCATTTTGAACTCCGAGGATCCCGCCACGCTGGCCTATGCTCGGGAAATGATCCGGCTCCTGACGCAGCCGGGCAGCGAGGGCGGCGATTTTGAAGTCATCCGGCTGCGGCGGGCGAATGCGACCGACGCGGCCCGGGTCATCGACGAACTGTTCAACGGCAAGCAGCAGCCGCAACAACAGCAGGGTGGCCCGTTCGGCCGGGGATTCAACCCGTTTGCCCCGCAGATGATGCAGCAGCCGGCCGCTGGCGCCGCGGCGAACAAGGTTCGCGTCGTCGCTGATCCGAGCTCGAATTCGCTCCTGATCCGCGCCAGTCCGGTCGAGATGATCACCATCCGCAACCTGATCGCCACGTCGATCGACGCGGAAGAAGACGCTGGCGGCGGGCAGCGCGCCCATAAGCTCGGACCGCTCAAGAGCGCCAACGCCGTCGAAGTGGCGCAGATCATTCAGTCCCTGTACCGGGACTTCACCGGCACCGATTCGCGCGGCGGCGTCGTGGCCGGATTCCCCGGATTCGGTTTCGGCGGATTCGCCCGCACCGGCGCGAACACGCGCCCGGCCGACGCCAACGGCAATCCACGGCCCAATGCGCTTTCCGTCGGCGTCGATGAGCGATCCAACACGCTCTACGTCCTCTGCGGCGACGCGCTGTTTCGCGACATTCAGGCTCTCGTCGAGCAACTCGACGCCGACGCCGCCGGCTCCGTCAAGACCGTGAAGATCATCCCGATCAAGGGGATCGACCCGGCCCTGGTGCAGGACGCGATCGACGCCATTTCGGGAGTTCCACCGCGGAGCACGCAGAACCGCCCCGGCATGGGAGGCGGGAATTTCGGCGGCGGGAACTTTGGTGGAGGCAATTTCGGAGGTGGCAACTTCGGAGGCAACCGCTTTGGCGGGCAAGGCGGCGGAAACTTCGGAGGTGGCAACTTCGGCGGCAACCGATTCGGCGGTCAGGGCGGTGGTCCCGGGGGCAACTTCGGCGGCAATCGCTTCGGCGGCCAAGGCGGACCCGGGGGCAACTTCGGCGGCAACCGCGGAAACGTCGGCACTCCCGTGCCTGGCGGAGGTCGCGGCGGCGGGCCCAACAATCGGGCCCCGGACGAGATCGAGCGAGGGCCGGATTTTTTTGAACAAGGGGTCAAGGACGACCCGAAGCCGTCGCAACTGTTCGATCCGCAAGCTCTGAGCACCGGCCACGAAGAACAGCAACCCCCGGCCCAGCCGCCGAGCGCATCGCCGCAACCCGGCGACGCCATCCGCGGACCGCGCCGGCCCGTCTCCGCCCAGCCGCTCACCGAGCTCGGCGTCATCGTCCTGTCGGGCGAGAACCCGGCCGACATCAAGGAAGTGCTCGACGTCATCGAGCTGTTGCAGAAGATCGGCGCCGGCTCGGAGGTGGCGATCGAAGTCGTGCCGCTCAAGCAGGCCGATGCCACCAGCGTCACGAACATCCTCACCCAGGTCTTCCAGCGCGTGCAGACGACGCCGAGCGGGAATATCCTCGTCGGCGGCGGCGGACCGCAGCAGCGGCCGCAGCAGCAACAGTTCGGCGGCTTCTTCGGCCAGCAGCAGGCAGCCGTGCTTCAGCAGCCGGCGAACATGCTGATGATCCCGCTGCCGCGATCGAACAGCATCCTGATCGCGGCGGCGCGAGCGCGCATTCCGGAGATCAAAAAGGAGATTGAAAAACTCGATGGGCCGAATCTGGCCACGGGTCGGGCCACGGCTTTCCCGCTGAAGAAGGCGGCCGCCCAGACCGTCGCCAACTTCCTGACGCAACTGTATCAGACGCGCTTCCCGAACGAAGCGAACACGCAGAATCAGGTCCGCGTCACCTTCGACGCGAGCACCAACACGGTGTTCGTGCAGGCGGCGCCGGCCGATCTCGATGAGATCAAGGACCTGATCGACCGGCTCGATTCGACGGTCTCCGCGGCAGTCAACGACTTGCGGATTATCAAGCTGCGGAACGCGCTGGCGGACGAGATGGCCAACACGATCACGCAGGCAATTACTCGCGGCGTGGCGGCGCCGAGCACCGGGGCGGCTCCGGGTCTGCTGCCGGGCCAGCAACCGTTCGGTCTTCAGCCCGCGGCCGCGACAGCCACCGCGGCGGGCGTGACCACCAAGACGACGTCGCTGCGGTTCTTCGCCCGGCCGGGGCTGGGCGGCACGGTCGAAGCCGGCGTCCTCGAAGACGTCCACATCACGCCCGACGTCCGCTCGAACAGCTTGATCGTGTCGGCGCCGACGCGAACGATGGACTTGTTGGCCGCGCTGATTCAGCAGCTCGACGTCCCCGCGGCGGCGCAAGCGGGTGTCAACATCTTCACGCTCAAGAAAGCCGACGCCGTGCAGACCGCGACGCTGTTGCAGCAGATGTTCACTGGCGGCGGCGCCGCTCGGACCACCGGGGTCGGAGCGGCCGGGTTCCAGCCCGCCGCCGCTCAAGCCGCCACCGGCGGCGGGCGGACCACGATCTCGCTCGCCGGCCAACCGACCGACGGCGCCACGCTCATCGACCTGCGCATCAGCGTCGATGACCGCACCAACAGCATCATCGTCGCCGGCAGCCGCAACGACCTCGACGTGATCGAGGCGATCATCGCCCGGCTGGAAGACGCGAACGTCGAAGGCCGGCACAACACGGTGGTCAAGCTCCGCAACGCCATCGCCGCCGACGTCGCAACGGCGTTGCAGACTTTCATCAATAACTCGCTCACCGTCTACAGCACCGGCGGCGCGCTCACGTCGTTCCAGGAGATTCAGCGGAACGTCGTCATCGTCCCGGAACCGATCTCGAACACGCTGCTGGTCAGCGCCACGCCGCGGTATTACGCCGACCTGATGGCGATCATCGAGCAGCTCGACGTGATGCCGCCTCAGGTCGTCATCCAGGTGCTCGTCGCCGAAGTGACGCTGAACGACAATCAGGAGTTCGGCGTGGAAATGGGGTTGCAAAGCCCGGTACTGTTCTGGCGCGGGGTGCTGCCGGGCGTGCAGGTGAGCAGCACCAATGTCAACGCGGCGATTCCCGGGTTCAATTTCAACACGACGGCGCCGCTGCCGAACAGCGCTCTGGTGAATCCGCCGACGGTCGGATTTCAGGGGCTTGGCAATCTCGGCGTTGGGCGCGTCTCGAGCACGACGCCGGGCGTCGGCGGATTGATCTTCTCGGCGTCAAGCGACGCATTCAACCTGTTGATTCGCGCATTGAAAGCCCAAGGCCGGCTCGACGTCCTGAGCCGGCCGCAGGTCATGACTCTCGACAACCAGACCGCCGCCGTGAATATCGGCCAGGACTTCCCGATCATCGGCGATGCGACAGTGACCGCGACGGGCCTGGCGACGCAGAACATTCTCCGCCGCAACGTCGGCGTTCTGCTCCGCGTCACGCCCAAGATCACGCCGGACGGCAAGGTTCTGATGCGGGTCTTCCCCGAGGTGTCGTCCGTCGGCCAGACCGTGCAGTTGAGCACGAACGTCGTCAGCCAGGCATTCAACATTCAGCAGGTCGAAACGACCGTCGTTGCGCACGACGGCGAGACGGTGGTGATCGGCGGTTTGATTCAGCAGCGCGACACGAAGCAGGAGAACAAGGTCCCCTGCCTGGGCGATTTGCCGTACATCGGCGCGGCGTTCCGCTATCGCACGCAGGTGCGGACCAAGACCGAGCTGCTCGTGATCCTGACGCCGCACATCGTGAGCAACCCGGGCGACGCCGACCGCATCCTCTGCGAGGAAGCCCGGCGCATGGATTGGATTCTGAGCGACATTGCCAAGATTCACGCCTCGCCGGGTCTCGGCCCGCAGGGCGATCCGAGTTTCGCGAATCCGCAATATCCGATGGATGGCGTGATTCATCCGGGCATGACGGCCGAGCCGATCCCGTTCGTGCCGGGCGCGCCGGAGCCGGTGCCGGCGCCGACGCCGATGCAACCGCGGCCGGTGAATCCACCCGTGACGCCGCCGACGAACCCGCCGGCGCCGCAGAACCCGTCTCCGCCGTTTCCGATCGGCCTGTCAGGAAACGAGCCCCAAGGCGAGCCGTGGCCGCCGCAGCCGACCTACCGGCTGCAACCGCCGCCGCCTAACGAGCCTCCCAAAGAAAAGGACTCGCGAGCATGGAAGCTCTTCCGACGGGATTGAGAATCCGAACGCGGAAACCGCACTTGAACGCGGATGGACACGGATCGGCCCATCGGTGTTCATCGGCGTGCATCTGCGGCTTCCGCTTCGGAATCCGGAATTCGAAATGGCTGGCGTCCCTCTGGGCCGTCGTGGCGTTGGCCGGTTGCACGCCGATGGGCAAGCTGCCGAGCCTGGCCAGCGACGTGCCGAAGCCCGCGGCCAATTGCTGCCAGGCGGTGCTGACCTGGAGCAACAAGGTGCACTACGCGCCCGACACGGTCAATGGCGGCGTGCCGACGCCGGGGCTGGTCGGACGGCTCTACCTGTTTGGCGATCGCATCGACTATCCGCTCGTCGGCGACGGCTCGCTGATTGTCGACTTGTACAACGACACGAGCGGCACGCCCGCCGAACAGCCGCTCGAACGCTGGCACATCGACGCCGACACGATGCAACGGCTGCTGCGGCGCGACACGATCGGCTGGGGTTACACGCTGTTTCTGCCCTGGTCCAGCTGCAAGCCCGAGATCACGCGTGTGCGGCTGACGGCTCGGTTCGACCCGCGGCACGGGTCGCCGCTGTTCGCTCCGACCTCCACGGTGACGCTGGAGCATCCGGGACCGGCAGCCGCTGCGGGCGGCACGTCGCCGGACGCGCCGCGGTTGTTGCCGCCGCTCGGGCCGCCGCAATCGCCCGTCCCGCCGGTGCGACCGTCGCAGGCGGCCCGGCGCTGATGTTGACTCGCGGATTCAGTTTGAATCCGGTTGCCAGCGCTCGCCGCTTCGGGTATGCAGTGCTAATAGTAATGAGGGTCGACCCCACGCCCGGTCGCCACGAACTCACACGAGGAACTATCACATGACGCACGTCGTTTGCGAACCCTGCTACGATTGCAAGTACACCGACTGCTGCGTGGTTTGCCCGGTGGATTGCTTCTTCCAGGACGACGTGATGTTGTACATCCACCCGGCCGACTGCATCGATTGCGAAGCATGCGTGCCGGAGTGCCCCGTCGCGGCGATTTTCGCGGAGGCCAACGTGCCGGCCAAGTGGTCCGAGTGGATCCAGCGCAACGCCGACGAAGCCGAGAAGATCAAAACCGCCGGCGGCGAAGCGCTGCGCTCGAAACTGGACCCGAAGAAGGGTCCGAAGTGCTCGGATCCGAATCACTGATTGTTGATCGCAATCACTGCGACCCGGAGACGCAGAGGCGGTTCGCCGCTCTGTGCCTCCGGGTTTTTGTGGTTCCACCTCTTGTTTGCTCGATTTCGAACCCGCCGTCTCACAAACTCGCTTGAGCGCACATCAGATGGGCGTGTCAGCCAAGTAATCAGTGTCAGTCCGAGCGCCGCGAGGAATCTCGCTTCTCCCCTGAGGACCGCGATGAGATTCCTCACTTCGCTCGGAATGACGAACGGCATCCGGTTGATCCATCACAGTGAAACGCGCTCTAATCCGTCGTGACTCCACGTTCCTTCGCTAGGTCCGCGATGATCCGGAATGTGCCCCGGTTCCGCCGAGCCAGTTCATCGAGAGCCGTGGTTCCGAACGGCTCGATAAAGCACAGAGCGTGAATGGCGGATCGTCCGCGATTGCGGCGCGTCGTCTCGCGCACCTGCGCGGGCGTCAGTTCGTCGTCGTCGGTCAGAAAGTAAATCACGTCGGGATTCAAGGCGAGAGCGGCGAACAGGGCCGCGCCGTGATCGGTTGATCCTTCCGGAATCAACCGCGCGATGGCGGCGACGGCCGCGGCGACAGCCTTCGGCTCCGCGGGAAGCAACCCGCGCCGGCCATCGAAGAGCAGCGGCTCGGCCGAGCGATCGTAGGCTATCACCTGAAATTGCGCTGTCGGCGGCAATCGCTCCAGGCTGGCGATCAGTTCTCGGCGAGCGCGGTCCAATCGACCGTGCAGCCCCATGCTGGCCGATCGATCGATCACGAAAACGACGGACTGCCCCTGAGCCGGAATGCCGAAAAACCGCGTCGCCGTCCCGATCGGCAACGGCTCGACACGAGGCGAAGTCGGACCCGGCGGACCGGCGGCGGGCGCGCTCGGCGCCGATTCGACGTGGTCGGCCGTGATGCCGACCGCGGAGTTCGGCTCCTGCACTGAGACGCACGGTTGGATTGCGGCCGACTCTGGCAAACGATCATTCGTCCGAGGTTCCGAAACGTCCCGATGAGGCGGCGCCGCTGGCGGCTCCCACACTGCGACCAGCGCGATGTCCATCGCGGGGTTGCCGGCTCCGAGGAAACTCGCGTCGGGCGGGCGCGGCATGGCGCTGATGACCGCCCAGATGACGGCCACGGCCAGGTACGCCGAGTGAATGACGAGCGAGATCATCGTCGCCCGGCCGGCAGTCATACGGTCGTGCCGCATCGGCTGCCTCCAATTGACGGTCTCGTTCCGAGATTCTCCATTCGCGGCTCGCAATATCAGCGGAGCGCGACGGCGAGAAGGTCAAGGCTCGGCATGCACAATTGGTGAAGTTTTCCAAATCTCTCTAGATTACCGGCGTTCGATTGAGTACAGTGGGGGATGACTCGCAGGCGTCGAACACCGCGAAGCGTCGTTCTCCGCAGCCGCTGACTCGGGCGGCACGGGGCGGCGGGACTGTGCGCCGTGGTCGTGCTCCCGGCGCGCCTTCCGGATCGACGACCTCAAGGGGAGGAACAACCATGCCGGCGACGCTGCGCCGCAAGACCGACGGGCCGTCGGCCGCGATCAACGATCGCGCGCTGCACCAACTCACGCAAGTGTTGAAATTGCTGGCTGATGATTCGCGTTTGCGGATCCTGCTGCTGCTCGCCCGAGAGGGTGAATTGCACGTCTCGGCCCTTTGCGATGAACTCCGACAGTCGCAACCGGCCGTCAGTCACCATCTGACCCTGTTGCGCATGGCCAACCTCGTCGGCTACCGGCGCGACGGGAAGTTCAACTACTACTACCTGGACGGCGCCCGGCTGGGCGGGTCAATCGAGCAATTGATCGAGGAGATCGTGCGGGCGCGCGGCGCGAACAGCGATGACCGAGATTCGAACTATCGCACGCTGTACTCGACGCTGAGCAGTGGTGCGACCCGACCGGCGGCCCGACGCCGCTGAGATCGAGACAGGCTCTTCGGAGTCCGGTGGAGCGTCGAAGGCGCGGGCGCTGATCCGCCGCCAATCATTCCGATGCCCGTCAATGCCACGCAATGAGGATGCGGGAACCACAGGAACACAGAGAAGCGACGTTTTTTGTCTTCTCTGCGTCTCCGTGGTTCCAATCTCTTTGTCGACGTTGATCGCTGGTCTGCCGTCGCCGACCAGGTTCCAAAACGCAGCCGGGGCGCGGTTGCCCGCGCCCCGGTCCTCCCCCTCTCCCTTGCGGCCTGAGAAGGCCGCCCCGATCGGCTCGCGCCGGCTCGGGACGACCCGTGTCTTGGTAGCGCTCTGCCGCGGGGGCGGCGACAGGCGACGGGCGGTGCTATAGTCTCCCGTTATCAGAAATTGAAGGCCAGTTTTCTCAGCGCTGCCACCCGACGACCAGTGACTATGGCATGTCACCAGTCTCGAGCCGGGCGTTCGGCGGCAGGCGAAGGACGGTTCCAGCCGGAATCGGCAGCTTGGGATCGCGGCTGAGCGTCGGATTGAGGCGGTGGATGACGTGCCAAAGCCCGGCGTCGCCGAGCGTCCGCCGGGCCAATTCGTACATTGTCTCGCCGCGGTCGCGCACCTTGGCGAGCTTCGGAGCGCCAAATCCGGAGGACTGGCCCGCCGGATCGGCGGGGCGGACGGGCGAGCCGCGGTCGTCGAGGGGTCGATGATCCGCGATCAGGTTCGGATAGTCGCGCTCGAGAATGCGGACCGGCGGCACCCAGATGACCTGCCCGGGCGCAATCACGGGTGGATTCTGGCGCAGACCCGGTCCGGCGAGCGGGTAATCGCGGTTGTATTGCTGTAACGCCGCCGCGTATCGCTCCGACCCGTAGTGCTTCTGGCTCACGACGGCAAAGCTGTCGCCGGGCTGCCAGTGGTGTTCCTCTTCGAGATAGCTTTGGACTCGCGGCTCGCGGCTCGGACGAGGATTCCCAGCGCCGGTCAACGGAGCCGGCGGCCCGCCGGGAGGCCCCAGCGTCGCGGCCGAGGCTGCCCCCGTCGGCGCCACGGTCACCGAAGGAGCATCGCGCTCGGCCGGCTTCGTGATGACCACTGGGCTGGCCGGGGCGTCCGGCTTCGGCAACGCTGGCTTCGCGGACTCGTCGGCGTCCTTCTTGGTTTCAATCAGCGGCGGAACGCTCAGCACGGCCGGGGCCGGCGGCGACGGCTCATCGTCTTTCTTGCCCGGATCGAGTTTCGGTGGGGCGATGATCGCCGGCGGCGCGCTGGCCGGCTCATCGGTTTTTGGCGGATCCGGTTTCGGCACTTCCACGGCCGGCGGAGTTCCGGTTCCGTTCGCGGTGGATCCGCCGGCATCCGTCGGCGTCGGAAACACCGGGGCGGGCAACGGAATCGGCGGCGACTCCGAAACGGGATTCGTCGGCGACTCCGCGACAGTCTTGGCATTGTCCGCCGAGGGCGTGGGCGCGACGATCGGCATGGGCACGCTTGGCGGCGGCGGGTCGTCGTTCTTGGGCGCGTCCGAGGTTCCTGCGACGGTCGCTGGAACGACCACCGGTACGACGGCCGGCGTCTCCGGAGCGGGCGTCGGCGTCGCGGATACGATCGGCTGAGGGGCGGCTTCCGCGCTTGTCGGCGGCGCGCCGCCGTTGCTGTCGCCGGCCGCCGGCGCCGGCTGAGTCACCGCCGCGACCGGCCCCGGCTCGGTCGTGGCCGACTCGCCGGAACCGCCGCCGCGGTAGAGCTTCACGCCGACGCCCACCCCCACCGCCGTCAGAAATACGCCGGCAATCCCGATGCCCAGCTTCGTTTCACGAGTCATGACGGCCTCCTTGCCGATTTTCGATCGACGATTCAAGAATTTCGATTCAAGATCGCTTCGTGGTCATTGGCTGACGAACGATGAATTCGAACGTGGAGGATCGAACCACGGAGACACAAAGAAAACAGTGCACTTTGCATCTCGGTGCCATTGCGCCTCTGTGGTTTGCTTTTCTTCATTGCTTGCGGATGGCCCAGCGGAGCTTAGCGCTGCGGGCCCGGGGGTTGATGGCGACTTCCGCGTCCCCGGCGACGATCGGCTTCTTGACGCCTGGAATCCATGCTTCGGTTCGCAGGGCCAGTTTCACGCGCCGATCCTCGAGGGAATGGAAGCTGATGATGGCGACTCGGCCGGTCGGCTTCACGCAGGCCGGTAAGTGGGCGAGCAGCCGATCGAGAGCGCCGAGTTCGTCGTTGACGGCAATGCGCAGGGCCTGAAAGGTCCTCGTGGCTGGATCGATCCGTGAGCCGCGGCTCCGGGGCACGCAGCGGCGAACGAGGTCGGCCAATTCGCCGGTCGTGTGCAATCCGCCGGCCGACCGCGCCGCCACGATCCGCCGGGCGATCCGCCGGCTGAACCGCTCCTCGCCGAAGGCGAAGATCAGGTCGGCCAGTTCGCGCTCGGGCAGCCGGGCGAGCAGTTCGCTGGCCGGCTCGCCCTGCCCGCGATCGAGCCTCATATCCAATGGGGCGTCGGCTTGGAAGCTGAACCCGCGGGACGGATCGTCGAGTTGGGCGGAGCAGATTCCCAGGTCCGCTAGGACCGCGTCAACCGCCGGGATTTCCAAGTCGCGCAGGACGTCCGCGAGCCGGTCGAACGGCGCGTGCACCAGCGTCACCGGCAGGCCGGCGAGCCCGCGCCGCGCAATGTCGAGCATTTCCGCGTCGCAATCCAGGCCGATCAGCCGCCCAGACGGCGCCAGGCGCTCCGCCAGCAGCCGTGCATGCCCGCCCGTGCCCACGGTGCAATCGACGGCGATCTGTCCCGGCCGCGGATCGAGCGCGGCCAGAACTTCGTCCGGCATCACCGGCTGATGGAGATTCACGGGTTCCGTCACACCGGGCATCTTACGCAGTCCGCCTTGCACGCACTCTGGGCGTGTGTTATCGCGCCGACCTTCGAATCCGGGATTCGGATTTCGAAACCAGGGATGGGTCCCATTTCACGACGGAGTCTCGGAGACCGCGGCGGAAGAAGAGATCGACTCCATGATCTCCGTGACTCCGTGGTGGGAATCCCTTGCGAAGTTCGGATTTCGAAACGCGGCGAGGAGACAGTCATGGCGGCTCGGCGTTCGTCGAAACTCAAACGGCTTGTATTCGGTCTGCTGGCGCTGGTGTTCGGCGGCGGGACCGGCGTGTGGGGCTGGCTGGATCCGGAAGCGCCGGTCGTCGGCGCGGTGCTCCAGAAACTCCGCGGCGGGGCGGCCGGCGATCCGAGCAAATCGAGCCCCTTGCTCGCCATGTTGCCACAGAAGGATCCATTCCTCACCGCCGGCGCCTTCGATGTCACGATCGCCCGCGTCGCCGTCGATCCCGCCGAACTCCGCGAAGGCCGGCACGTTGATCTCCAGGTGAAGGTGTCGAAAAAGACGACCGACGGTCGGGTCGTGCTCATTTGGGACAGCCGATATGCCGGCGACCGCAGCGCCGTCGTCGGCCGCGAACCGGTGGCCGCTTCCTGGTCTGACAAGCCGTTCCGGGTGACCTGGCACCCTGGCGAGGATTTCGTGATCGAAGTCTGGGATCGCCGGGCGCTGTTCGACAAGACGCTGTTCGTTCTCAACACGACGAATGGGGACCGCGAGTTTCCGCTGCGGCCCGACACGCTGACGATGACGCACTTGGCCAACGGCCGGCGCACCGGCAATCCGGCGCTCAACACGATCCGGGTCGAGGCGCACCGCGCGCCCGATGGACAATGACACGCCTCAGCCACTCGGTTTCCACGGGACGAGTCCATGAACGCCGAACCGCTGGTGCAGCGCATTCTCGACGATGAAGGGCTGATCGGCGATCTCGAGGGCTCCGCGGCCGAGGCGCTCGTCGCCTGGCTGGTCCGCGGAGCGGAGCAGATCGCGCATCGCTCGACGGACGCGGCCGCCGCTCGCAAGGCCGTCGAGGACCTGTGCCGTCGTGGCCGGGAGATGGCCGCCGCGGCCGCCGCGGCCGCCGATCCCGCCGCCGAACTCCAGCGCCTGATCGAACAACCAAACAGTCACCGTCACTGATCGCGACCTCTCGCGGATCGCTTCATCCGGATCCATCAGTGGTTCCAACCGACTGCCGGAGTGAATCCATGCGTCGCCTGATGCTCGGACTGCTGGCCGCCGCAACGCTCGGATGCGACGGCGCGGGCGGACTCCGGTCGCTGACGATCGGCGAATCAAAGCCGTTGTCGATCGGTGATCGCCAGCTGGGTCCGGTCCGCTGCTACTTCACCACGCCGGACAAGCCGCCGGAATCGTCCGAAATCGTCGCGGCCCTTGTCGGGTTCATTCGCCAGGCGCAGTCGTCGATCGACGTCGCCGGATTCGAACTCGACAATCAGGCCATCACCCAGGCGCTGGTCGACGCCCACCAGCGCGGCGTGAAGCTGCGCGTCGTCACCGAGACGAACTACCTCGGTGAATCGGGAATCACCGCGCTCAAGGCCGCCGGCGTGCCGATCGTGGACGATGGCCGCGACGGCGCGCTGATGCACAACAAGTTCATGATCTTCGATCGCAAATCGGTCTGGACCGGGTCGATGAACTTCACCGAAAACTGCGCCTATCGCAACAACAACAACAGCGTCTGGATCGACGACACCCGCATTGCCGAGAACTACTCGACGAAATTTGCCTGGATGTTCGAGCAGCGGAAGTTCGGCGGCTTGCCCAGCAAGACGGCGCGGATTCCGCACCCGAGCGTGACGCTGCGCGACGGCACGGTGTGCGAGAACTATTTTTCGACGCACGACCACGTCGCCCGGCACGTCATCGAAACGGTCAACGAGGCTCGCTCGCGCATTCACTTCCTGGCATTCAGTTACACACACGACGGAATCGCCAAGGCGATGATGTCCCGAGCGGCCGCGGGCGTCGAGGTCCAGGGCGTCTTCGAAAAGAGCCAGGTCGCCGGCGGGCATTCCGAGTTCGAGAAGCTGCGCGCCGCCGGACCCAACGTCAGCGTCTATCTCGACGCCAACCCGCGCAACATGCACCACAAGGTCATGGTGATCGACGACGAGTGCGTCATCACCGGCAGCTTCAATTTCAGCACCAACGCCGACAAGACCAACGACGAGAATCTCGTCATCCTGCGCAATCCGGAGATAGCGCGGCGGTTTGAGGAGGAGTTTCAGCGCGTGTACGGCGCCGCACAGAAAGCGGACGGCGCCGGCAGCGTCGCCAGCCGCAAACGAGCCCACCGCGCGCCGGATGGGCCATGACGCGCGTCCGCCGAGAGCGTCATTCGTCTGTTTGGAACGGTCACCGCGGACCACGGACAAGCGATTGCTTCAGTTCATCCTTCGATCCGCGTGATTCCGCGGTTTCATCGATTTCGATCGCGCAGGTCGTAGCACAGCAGGATGTCCTGATCGCGCAGGTACAGTCGCCCGTCCACGATCACTGGATGCGACCAGGCGTTCGCATTGGTACGATCTTTCGGCCGGAAGGAGCCCTTCAACTTGTAGCGTCCCGGATTGGCTTCGATGAGTCCGAGCGTGCCGTCCTGCCAACGGAAGATCAGGTGGCCGTCGGCATAGAGCACCGCGGCCGAGCCGCCGCCGGAGCTGCGGTCCTGCTTCCAGGCGAGCTTTCCGGTGGCGAACTCGATGCAGGTCGGTGCGCCGCCGTTGGTTCCGTGGCCGCCGTAGACGTGATCGCCGACGAGCACCACGCCGCCGTGGTGGTTCTGAAAGACGCGCGGCGGCACGAACGCCACTTCGACGGCTCGCACGCCGTCGGGCGTGCGCTCCAGCCGGAGTACCGCGCTCCCCGTGTTGTAGGCCGTGGAGCAGAAGACCGTGCCGCCGCGAACGATGACCGTGGGAATGTTGGCCGTCTGATTGGCGGTCCGGGCGTATTGCCAGAGCAGCCGGCCGTCATCGACGGCGACGCCGACGAGCGCCCGGCCGAGCCAGTTGATCGCCATGCGGACGCCGCCGACCTCCGCAACCATCGGTGAGCCGTAGCCGGCGCCGCCGCCATCGGGTACTGCGGACTGCCAGAGCGTGCGTCCCGTGGCCTTGTCGAGAGCGACCAGCGCGGCGTCGTCGCCGCCCGGCGTGACGATCACCTTGTTGCCATCGATCAGCGGCGACTCGCTGAATCCCCAGCCGGACATCATCCGTCCGCCGAAATCGCGCTCGAAGTTTCGAGACCAAAGAACACGGCCGGTTGCGGCGTCGAGGCAGGCGACGTCGCCGGAGACGCCGACGACGAACAGCCGGCCGCCGTCAATCGTCGGCGAGCCGCGCGAACCTTCGTTGTAGCCGACGCGGCCCTTGGCCGCGATCCGCCGGACCCAGATCTCTCGGCGCGTCGCCGCGTCCAGACACCAGACGACCTCGTCCGGCCCGCGGTAGCTCAAGCCGTAGATTCGCCCGCCGTGAATCGTCGGGGTGCTGTAGCCGCCGCCCAGTCCGGTGACTTTCCATTCCAACGGCGGTCCGTCCTCGGGCCAGGATTGCAGCAAGCCCGTTTCCCCGCAGATGGCGTCGCGGTTCGGTCCGCGCCACTGCGGCCAGTCGGCGGGTGATTCCGCGGCTCCGGCCGATGCCAGCGTGAAGAAAAGGACAATTGCTGATGGTTGACGGAAAATCAATAAGCGACGATCCGCGAACGCGGAATGTGCTCCCTGCCGCCGGGCCCTGATCGCTGCCTTCATCCTTGCATTCCTACTCGGCGGAGACGTGCCGGTCGCGCCAGGTGCGGATCAATTCGCGGACGTCGTCGATGTGCTCGGAGACCGACTTGCGATCCCACGGCGTGAAGGCGCTGAACGTGTCGCCGAGGGCCTGGATCGTCGGCTGTTCGTGGCGGAGGAACGGCCCGGACACGCCGGCCATCCATCCCTCCCGGGCCGACCAGTGGGGCGGCAACGTGCGGAATCGGAACAGGAAATAATCGGCCCAACCGGCGTCGGTTTCGGTGTGAAACGGCACGGCTTGGACGAGCTCGATCTCATCTGGCGGCCGGCCCAGTTCGCTCGGGTAAGCCAGCCAGTTGACGAGATCCGATTCGGCCAGCGACGCCTGCTGGCGATAGCACTCCGGAAAGAAAGCCGCGCGCTCGAGCCGGTGCAGGCCATCGAAGAGCCACTTCCGACACTCGGGACTTGCGGCAATTTCGGTGATTGTTTCGGGATCGACGGCCTTTTCGTGCCGCAGCAGCGAGAGGGCGGCGCCCATCCGCAGACGCGGATCGGTAAACTCGATCAACGCCCGCCGGAGCTCGGCTTCGACGTCGGCGGTCGGCACGTGGCCGAGCAGATCGAGCAGGACGCCGGCTTGCCACCGCCGGGAGTGGTACGCCTGCTCCCACATCCAGCCGATGCCCTCGGTCCGTTGCCGCGGACCGAGCCATTCCCGCCGCCGGCGGAACATGGCCAGGAACCGACCGGCGTGTGGCAGCAGCAATTCGGGATCGAACTGGCAGGTCGCGGCGAAACTCAGGGTCAGCGCGGCGATCGAAAATGCCAACCGCGGGACGCTCAGATAACTGAGCAATTCCGGGAAGAACACCTCGGCGTGATCGGGATGGCGGGCATGCTGCCCGAGCGGCAGCGCCGGCATGACGCTGTCCCGGGCGTGCCGGCGCAGAATCGTCATCACGGCTTCGGCCGCGCGCGCGTCGTCGATGCTCATGAGACCGCGGAGCGCTTCGTGGCGGGCGCGGCGATTCCAATGCGGGAACCGCGCCACGATGGCGGGAAGATACTCCGGATAGGGAACCTGGAGAACCGCGCGGAGCAACGCGGCGGAGGGGTCATCGGTCGCGTCGCCGCTGGGCGCCAACGGCAGACTCGACGCCTTGAGGACCAGCAGGCCGTCTTCCGGCGACAGGCCGCGCCGCCCGAGCCGCGCGATCCGCCGCACGGCCCTGGCTCGCACCGCCGCGTCCGCGTCGGAAAGCTGCTCCAGCCATTCGTTCAGGCGCCACATCATAGTCGGTCAAACTCGCCGGGACTGCAATTGTACCAGTTTACTTCGCATGGCAAGGCAATGCCATTGCCGAGTTCCGATTTTCGATCGGCGGCTTCGATTGGGAATCGACTTCCGGACGAGCAAAGGAAACAAGTCTCGACCCGCAGACGCCCGGAGGCATGAAGGATGCGACGACTTCCATCGCCCCTGTGCCTCTGTGGCTCTGTGGTTCAAACCTGTTCATCCGCGACGGCATCCTGAATCGAAAATCGCCAGTCGAAAATCGTCAATAGAACATCACTCATGGTCTGGTATCGGGACGGATTGCGGTTCGCCTGCACGCGCTGCGGGAAATGCTGCACGGGCGAGCCGGGGTTTGTATGGGTCACGCAAAGCGAGCTGACGGCCCTGGCGGAGTTTCTCGAGCAACCGATCGAGCAGGTCCGGGCGCGATGGACGCGGCGCGTCGGACAGCGAATCTCACTCCGGGAGCGGCCCAATGGAGACTGCGTATTCTGGGACCGCGAGGCAGGCTGTACGGTCTACCCGGCCCGGCCGACGCAGTGCCGCACCTGGCCGTTCTGGTCCACCACGGCTGGGACGCCAGACGATTGGGAGTACACCTGCCAGATCTGCCCTGGCGCCGGGCACGGAGAGCTGGTCGCCGCTGACGAAATCACCCGCCGCATCCGACTGACGATGGTTTGACACCGCCATGATCCCGGCCGTGCGCGATCGTTTGGTGGCAATTTATGCGGCGGCGGATGCGGCCGTCGCCGCGGCCGGTCCCCGCTGCGAGGCCAGCGGACGCTGCTGCCGGTTTCGCGAATACGGCCATACGCTGTTCCTGTCGCAGCTGGAAGCGGATTATCTTCTCGACAACGCCCCGCCGTTCGAACCGCCCAGCGACGACGCCGGTTGTCCGTTCCAGGTCAACGGCCTGTGCACCACGCGCGAGCCTCGGCCGCTGGCTTGCCGGCTGTACTTCTGCGATCCGGCTTACCAGGCGACCGCGGCCGAACTCAGCGAACGGTTCATCCGCGAACTCAAGTCGCTCTGTGACGAATGCGGCATTCCCTGGCAGTACGCGCCGCTGCATGTCCTCCTGCGCGGGAGCGGAAATTGCGGATCGACGATTGCGGATTGCGGGGTCCGATTCGACACCCAGAAGGCCAAACTCGAAACACGGCATTCGCTGCCGATGACGAATTCGGAGTCCTGACCATGCGCCGGGTTGCATTGACAATCGTGCTGGTGGCGGCGGCGGCCGGGATCGCCGCCGATTGGCCCCAGTGGCTTGGGCCGAAGCGCGACGCTTCATCCGCCGAGATCGTCCAGCCGTGGACTGCGCCGCTCAAGCCAGCCTGGTCCGTGCCGGTCGGCGAAGGACATTCGTCGCCCGTGGTTGCCGGCGGCAAGGTGTACCTGCACACCAAAGTGGCCAACGAGGACAAGGAACAACTGACGATCTTCGACGCCGCGACCGGCAAGGAGCTCGGCTCTTCGACTCAACCGCGGAAGCCGTTTACCAGCGGTTTCGGCGTCGGGCCCCGGGCCACGCCGGTCGTCACGCCCGAGGGGGAGGTCATCACTCTCGGCGTCACGGGCAATCTCAATGTGCAGGGCGCCGCGCGGAACTGGATCACCGATGTGCTGGAATCGAATCAAGCGCCGAACCTGCGCTTCGGCGTGTCGGCGTCGCCACTGGTCGTCGGCGATCGGATCATCATCATGGTTGGCGGCCGGGGCGCCGGGCTCGTGGCATACAACCGGGCCGATGGCAAAGTGCTCTGGAAGTCGCTCGACGACGCCGCCAGTTATGCGGCGCCGATCCTGATCGATCACGCCGGGCAGAAACTCGTCGCCGCCCTGACCGCCGAGGGGCTCGTGGCCGTGCGACCGGAAACCGGCCAGGAGGTCTGGCGCTTCCCCTTCAAGGACGCGCTGGCGGAAAGTTCCAGCACGCCGGTGCAAGTCGGCGACTCGATCGTGATCAGTTCCATCACGCTCGGTTCCGCGGCCGTGAAACTGACGACCAATGCCGGGCAACTCGCCGTCGAGAGCCTGTGGAAAAATCCGGAACTGACCTGCTACTTTTCGACGCCGGTGGCCATCGGCGACCACGTGTACTTCACGACCGGGCGAATGATCTTGCCGAGTGTCACGTTGCATTGCGTCGCGGCTCGAACCGGCGCGATCGTCTGGAGCCGGAAGAATGTCGGCAAGTACAACGCCTCGCTGTTGCGCACCGGCGACAACAAATTGCTCATGCACAGTGACAGCGGCGAGCTCACGCTCATCGAACCAGACCCGAAGGAATACCGCGAAATCTGCAAGTCGAAGATTTGCGGCGAAACCTGGGCGCACCCCGCCTTGTCCAATGACCGGCTGTTCGTCCGCGACGGCAAGCACCTGATCTGTGTGCCGTTGAAGTGAAGAAGCGAGTCGGGAATAGGGAGTCGGGAGTAGGGCGTGCGATGGCGGAAATGAAGTGCGGATCTCGTTACGAATCGTCAGAGCCGGGTGATGCGGCGGCTTCAGAGGCCTGATCCGCGGACCTTGATACTCCGCGTCTTCAGTGAATGGAAGAATCCCATCGGTGTTGTTTTAGCGCACATCAACTTGCCCGCAGCCAACAAACACTGTCATTCCGAGCCCAGCGAGGAATCTTGCTTCTCCCCAGGTGGCCGCGATGAGATTCCGCGCTGCGCTCGGAATGACACGGAATTCTTGGACTGCTACACCAGCCTGAAGCGCGCTTTCGGGTTCCGGACCGGCCTAGCAGCACTCCGCACGTCTCGAGCCCGAGGTCCTGTTCCCTACTCGCCACTCCCTATTCCCCACCCCCACCTACTGCGGCTCGACGGTGACCTCCGTCAGCACCGAGTTGGCGATGAAACATTCGTGATGCGCTCGGTCGTGGAGCTGGGCCAATTCCTCGGGCGTGGGGCCGGTCCCGGCAAAGCGGATCCGTGGACGGAGTACCGCGCGGGTCACGGCGAGTTTGCCGTTGGCGTTCTTTTCCAGGTAGCCGACGGCGTCGTCTTCGTAGGAATCGACAGTGAACCGCTTCTTGCAAGCGAGCGCCAGGAAGGTGAGCATGTGGCAACTCGAGAGGGAGGCGACGAACGCTTCTTCGGGATCGACGCGCTCCGGCGTGCCGCGGTAGGCCGGCGCCGCGGAAGCCGGCACCTGCACACCGGCCAAGATCCAGTCATGATCGCGGTTGTACGACTCGTAGGTGAAATCCGGCGACGTACGTTGCCATCGGACTGTCGCTCGATGCTCGGACATCGTCAACTCCTGGGTGGCTTCTTCGTGACCAAGGCCATTCTACGGGCATTGGTTGGTCGGTGGACTCGAGTCTCCGAAGCAAGATGGGCAATCTTCAGCCTCCAGGCAATTCTGCTCTGAATCGGCCAGGCGCTGAGACCGAGAATTGCTTTAGACAATTTGCACCGTCGGGCGCGGAAATGCCGATGAGCATTCTGGATGTACCGATTGAATCGGTCCGAGAGGATTTCCGGGATGCCTCGCGCGTGGTCGGCCATCGCGTTTGCGACCTGTCTCGCGCTCGTGTTGAGCGAAACGGGCGCGCCGGCCGAGACGCCGGAGCCGGACGACCAGTTGTCTCAGATACTGTTGCCTGCGCAGGCCGCTAACCCCGCGCCGTCGAGCGCCGCGCCGACTCCGGCGACGGCGGCGCCAAAGCCCGCGCCAGACGCCGCCGATAGTTGCGGGTTTAATTTCTCGAAGGTGCCTCCGGTGCGTCCACTGGCCCGTACCGGCAACTTCATCATTCCGCCGACGGGCTGCCACTACTACACGTTTCTGGATCTGATCAACGGTCGGAAGCGCGAGAATCCCCGCATGCCCTTCGGACTGTACAGTCTGAATCCTCTGTCGTTTTTTGATTACGACTTTCGTTATCTCGACAATCCGGAGAACACGCAGACCACCTGGTCCGACGGCTGGAAACGGATCCGCATCGGCGACAATTGGCTCGACTCCATGGGCGGCGAGTTCCGCACCCGCTACGCCGACGAGCGCAATAGCCGCGGCACCGGCGTGAACAACGACTATTACCTGCTGCACACTCGGGTCTACAACGACCTGTGGTACAAGGACGAAATCCGCGCGTTTGTGGAATTCATCTACGCCGAGACGATGAATCAGAATCTCCGCCCGTTGCTTGTCGATGCCACCGGTCCCGATCTGCTCAACGCCTTTGTCGATGCCAAGATCGACACGCCATTCGATTCGCCGCTGTATGTCCGCATCGGGCGGCAGGAACTCTGTTTCGGCTCGCAGCGGCTCGTATCCACGCTCGACTGGGCCAACACGCGGCGGACGTTCCAGGGCGTTCGGACTCTGTGGACGAGCGACAAATTCAACTTCGACGCGTTCTGGACGCAGCCCGTCATCCCGGATCGCAGCCAGTTCGATTCGGTGGACGATCGGCGGAACTTCTTCGGCGTCTGGACGACCTACAAACCGCGGCCCGGGGCCACTTTCGACCTGTACTATCTCGGGCTAACCACGGCCACGCGGGACATTGCCGGCGACGTCCAGACGCTCGGCACCCGCGCGACCGGCGACATTGAGGGCCAACTGCTGTACGACGGCGAGGGCATGGTGCAGTTCGGCGAGCGCGGCGACCGGCATATCTTCGCCAAGTCGGTTACCGGCGGCCTCGGCTGGCGATTCAAGAACCTGCCCGGCAACGTCCACGTCTGGGCCTACTACGACCTCGCCACCGGCACGCCCAACCCGACGGATCTGACCAGCACTTACGAAACCTTCAATCAGCTATTTCCCTTTGGACACTACTATCTTGGGTTTCTCGACCTGGTCGCTCGGCAGAACATCCAGGATCTGAACTTTCACTTGAACACGAATCCGATGCCGTGGTTGACCACGTGGACCCAGATTCACATCTTCCACCTCGATCAGCCGCGAGATGCGCTCTACCTGGCCAATGGCGTTCCGTACCGGATCGACCCGACCGGTCGTGCCGGCAATTACGTCGGCACCGAGCTTGACCTCGCGGTGAACGTGCACGTCTCCGAGCACCAGGACGTTTTCCTGGGCTACTCGAAGCTGTTTGCCGGACGGTTCTGGCAATCCACCGGCCCGCCGTCAAATCCCGACCTGTTTTACGCCCAGTACAGCGTGCGCTGGTAAGCAGGAACTCGCCACGGAGTTCCGGCGATCACGGAAAAGACAATTGCTTGTAGGTTCGTCCCCGTCGTGGGAACGACCCTTCGTCCGTTCTATTCTTCAAGTTCTCCAGTTTGCCGTGCCGATTCTGGCCCAAGCCTGCACCGAGTCCGCGATCGCGCGCTGATGGCCGGCCGTGAGGTCGCGGACACTCACCTCGAACCCGGATGCACGGATGCGACACCTTGCACTTTCCCTGGTCCTGGGCCTGGTCCTGACCCCCGCGACGCCGGCGGCCCCGCCGCTGGATCGGCTCGTGCCCGTCGATTCCACCGAATTCGCGCTCGTCCCCGATCTGGCGAAACTTGAAGCCGGATTCCACGCGACGCAGTTCGGCCGGCTGTGGAAGGACCCGGCATTGCAACCCTTCCGCGGCGACGCGACCACGGAGATGCTCGGCTGGTTGGAAATCCCCGGCCGTCTCGGGTTCCGCTGGCCGGACCTTCTCTCGGTGCTTTCCGGCGAGTGCGGCACGGCGTCCTTCCCGTTGGGGAACTATCGTCTCGGCCGCGTCGCGCTCATGGACACGACCGGGAAGGCGGACGCGGTCCACGCCTGCCTGGCCCGGGCGACGGAGAAAGCCCGGAACACGGGCGGCAGCGTGACCCGGCAGACCATCGCCGGCCAAGACGTGACGATCTACGACATTCCGAATCCCCGCGCCCCGCGCCTGCCGATCGCCGTATTTCGTAAAGACGAAATCCTGGTCGCCGTCACGCCGCCGGACGCTGTGGAAAAGGTCATCCCGTCGTGGAACGCCGCCCCGGAGAAGACGCTGGCCGGCAACACCGCTTACCAGGTCGTGCGGACGCGGACGAAGATGCGGCCCGGTGAACCGACGCATTTTGTCTGGTTCGTCGAGCCGCTCGGCACCGACGTCGCCACGCGGCAGCCGCCGGCGCCCGGCAAGAAGAAGCGGCCGCGAAAAGAGGGCGGCGAACTGCTCCGCTCCGAAGGCTTCGCCGCCATGAAGGGCATCGGCGGGTCGTTCGCCTTCGCCTCCGGCGAGTGCGACTTCATCGTCCGCATGACCGTCTATGCCCCGGAGCCGGATAAGTACTTCGGCAGCTTCCGGATGCTGGCGTTCTTGGGGACTGACGACCTCGTCCCCCCGGCCTGGGTGCCTGGCGAGATTTCCAAGTGCCTCCTCGTGCGGATGAACGCCCGCACCGTGTTCGACTCGTTCGGCAGCCTGTTCGACGAACTGGCCGCCGAGGGTGAAAAGGGCACCTTCGAGGAGGTCGTCGCCACGATCAAGAAAAAGCCGGGCGTCGATCTTCGCGGCGAGATCGTGGACCAGATCACCGGCAACATTGTGGCCATCACCGATTATCAGACGCCGTTCACGATCAAGAGCGACCGCGGCCTGGCGGCGATGGAACTGAAAAATCCCGCGATCACGGCCGACGCCTTGAAGCGCTCGATGCAGACCGATCCGCTCGTCACGCTTCGCAAGGTTCACAACGCGGATAGCTGGGAAGTGAAGTCGGTGCCGAAGCCGCCGAAGCCGGGCGAGAAGCCGCCGCCGCCGCTGCCCGATGGCGCACTATCGGTCGCACAGGGCCGGTTCAACGTGGCGACGAATTCCGCGCTGCTCGAAAAAGTCCTGGCCCCGCAGACTCAGCCGCCGCTGGTCGCCCGACCCGACTACCAGCGCGTGGCCGCGGCCTGGGAACAACTGGCCGGCAAGCAAGCCTGCCTGCGGATGTTCTCTCGGCTCTCCGAGGACCTTCGCGTCACCTACGAGATGTGGAAGAGCAACCAGTTGGAGAAGGCCGAGGGCATCTACAGCCGGCTGCTCGCCAAGTGGGCGAAGAACGGCTCCATGCCGCTCGACGGCCGGAAGCTCCCCGACTACTCGCACATCGGCAAATACTTCGGTCCGGCCGGCATTCAGGCCACGCCCAACGGCCAGGGCTGGGACATCGTCGGCTTCGCATTGAGGCCCGCGAATGGAGGCGAATAGGGAAGATCGAATCGGGAATCGGGCCGCCGATATTCACAAGGTGGCACGCCGTGAGTCTGCATTGCGCGTGCGAAGTGAAAGCCTTCGCAATGCCTCAGGGCGTGCCACCCGACCTTGAAATCTGTGGCTGAGTCGCTCACGGGTCATATGTAGTACCGCAGACCCTACCCCCAATTCCCTATTCCCTGTCTTCGCAATGCCTGACTTCACGCCACACCAGCAGAAGATCATCCAGCGCTACTACTCGAACCAGGACACGATCCAGCGGCAGCGGCTGGCGGAACTGGTGACAGATCTCTACCTGGCCGACGCAGGTCGGCGGGCGGCGATCTGGAAGCGGGCCGCCGCGGCAATGAAGAAGCTCGGCGTCCCGGCGACACGCATCGAGCACGTCACGCGCTCCGGCGATCCCGCCCTGCTCGCGCAGGTCGTAAGGGAACTTGAAGCGAAGTGAGAAGAATCAACGTGCAATCACGAAAACACGAGAGAATGAAATCTCGACAAGATCGAGTTTCGTGCGTTCGCCGCGTCGTGTTTTCGTGATGGAAGACTTGATAAAACGACTGACCGCGCCGCCCACCGACTCCTTATTCCCTACTTTCATCGTTTCGTCACGATGCAGCCGCGAAGCCGGCCCGTGGCCGCCAAAATCGCCGGGACCAGATTTCGGACGGCGGCATCGCCCTCGGCGTGGACGAGGTAAGCCGCGTCGCAGGCCGCAGCGATCACGGCCAATCGCGGGCGCCAGACTCCCGCATCGACAATCACCCAGTCGCAACGGGCGCGGATCTGTTCAATGACCGACACCAGCGCCGCGTCCGGCGTCGGCGATCCGCGCTCGGACGGCAACGCGAACAGGCGACTCTGGGCGGTTTCTCGCAGACTCCACGTGGCCGGCTGCCGCCGCTGTACCACGTCGCCCAGGCCCGGACTTGGGCTGATGCCAAGCCGGGACGCCAGTTCCGGATTCTCGCCGTCGGCGTCGAGAAGTGCGATGCGCCGATCATCCTGCTTGGCCAGCGTCACCCCGAGATTGATGGCCACGGCCGTGGCGCCGGCGCCGCGCTCGGCGGCGACGATCAGCACCGCCCGGGGATTGTCTCCCGGAAGCTGCCGGGCGATTTCCGCGGCCAGAGACCGGTACTGCTGGCTGATGGCGTGGTTGGGATTATGAAACGCAATGATGTCCGCGGCGATCCCGAGCGATGTCCCATCGCCGGCGCCGAGCGAATCGAATCGAACCGACATGGCCTTTTCGGCCGGCGTCGTCGTCGTTGCCGTGGTTGCAGGTTCGGCCGGGGCGCCGCGTTTCGGCTTCCGGGTTTCAGAATGAATTGGTGCGCCTGCGGGACGCGACGGCACCGTCTCAAGATTCCGCATGATCGGCTTCGGGCCGCCGACTTCGATGAACGGCACGTCGTCGTCTTCCGTCGGTTCGGGCAGAACGGTCGGTTGAGACGCGACGTCGAGCGACAGGGGCGCGCCGGGCGTGGGCAACGGCGTGGCCGGGCCAGCCGCGGCGGATTTCCACATCTCGGCCAATCGTCCCATGATCAAGCTCCGTCACCGAGCCGCTGCGGCGCGTTGGGGATGATGCAGTCCGAGGCGGATGGCGTCGATTTCCGCGGCCGGCGATGCCGATTCGTCCTCACCCGGCGCCTCGATGCCCAACCGAGCCAGCGATTCCAGCGCCGCCTCGACTTCCACGCGGTCCTCGCCGGCCTGTCGCGCGAGCGACCAGGCGCGTCGAGCCGCCTGATTCAGAATCCGCGGCACGCCCCGAGCCGCTTTCGTGAGCAATTCCAGCGCTTCGGAATCAAACGCGGCATCGGGATCACAACCGGCTTTCCGCAGCTGGCCGCGAATACACTCGACGGATTCCGCTTCGTCCAGCCGCCCGAGAACGGCCCGCGTCGTCAACCGCTGGGCCAGGGCCTGAAGCTCCGGACGCTCCAGTGTTTCCAGCAGTTCGGGTAGCCCGATCAGAACAACTTGCAGCGCGCGCCCGCGGGGGGCATCCAGATTCGTCAGCAGCCGTAGTTCCTCGAGATGGTCCGGACTTAAATGTTGCGCTTCGTCGAATACGGCGATGGTTCGCCGACCATTGGTCAATTGATTGAGCAGAAAATCGGTCAGGGTCAGGCGCAATTCCTGTTCACTCTTGCCGGCGAACGGCAAGCCGAGGTCGTACAGCAGGGCTTGGAACAGGGCTGAGCGCGAATCGAGGTGGCAGTTCGTCACAACGGCCGTCATCGCGTGGTCGCCGATCCGCTCCAAGAGCAGCCGGGCGATCAGCGACTTGCCGACGCCCGGTTCGCCGGTCAGGGCGACAAACGGTTCGTCCGCCTCGAGTCCCTGAAGGAGCGCCGTCAACGACTCCTCGTGCGGCGCCGCCGAGACGTATGCCGCCGGGTCCGGTCCGGACCGGAACGGCTGCGCTCGCATGTCGGAACGCGCTTCGTGCATGTCCACGGCCCGGCCGGTACGCAGAATCCCCCCGAACACCATCGGCGACGGCCGATGACAAACTTGAGGTGGATTTGACGATCGCGATCAACACGCCTGCGGATGTGCTAAGATGCACAGCGAGCGTGGTTTCCGAGCCGTGATGGGCCCTGAAGCCTGAGCGAAACGACGGCGCCGCCGGCACAGCAAATCGAGATCGACGCTCGGTTTCGGCGACTGGCCGACGCCTGGAAGTCGCAATCGCATTACCTCTCGAATCCGGTGCAGATTGCGATGCTGCCGGAATACCAGGGAATCATTGGCCTCGGCGCCCCCGCGGTGCCGTTGATTCTTGCTGAACTTCACCGTGAGCCCGCGCAGTGGTTCTGGGCTCTGAAAGCAATCACGGACGAAGACCCGGTTCCACCGGACGCCGCGGGCGACATCGGGCGCATGGCGCGATTCTGGATCGAATGGGGTATTCGCAAGGGGCTGCTCGCCCTATGATTGATCCGGACCCGTTTCCCTTTCTCACGCCCCAAAACCAACGGGTAACGAGCGCGCCGTCGCCGCTGTAGCACTGCATCGCGTTGTGCTTTGGCGACACAGGGCGTTGGTGGGAACCCGGATCATATTGGCCGATTCACGGCGAGGACCAATACGATCTCGCAGCGCTGCAACGTGCTCTCGCTCAACTCAGGTTTCGAGTGCATCGCATTGTATTCTGACGGAACTTTCTAGACGCACGCGGCTCGGCGGATTCCGAATAGAAAGTGGACCAGCAAACTGGGAAGCATGGATGACATCGAGGACGAGACTCCCGAGAGCATTGCCGGCGGAGTCGATGGCCGGGCGGCCGGCTTCGTGAAACGCCGCGCTCAGAACGCATGCTGAATTCCGAGCCAGAACTGCATAGGGGCGTCGTCGTTGATCGTTTTGGCGAAATCAAAGCGAACCATCGTGCGCTCGATGAAGCTGAACCAGGCGACGTCGAGCCGCAGGCCGCCGCCCAAGGCGTGCGCGACGTTGTCCACAATGCGCCCATTGACGTAAATTGCCCCGACGTCGTAGAAGGCGACAACCCATACGTTTCGCAAACCGGCAACGTGATCGGCGACGTCCCAGTTCACGCCGCGAATTACTGGCACGCGCCACTCCGCGCTGGCGACCCAGAGCAGGCTGCCTTGGCGTTCCGCCAGGTCGAACCCGCGAAAGAGTTGGCTGCCGCCGAGCGCGAAGAACTGACCATCGTCCGGGAAGGCGCCGGCGACGGCGATGCGTCCGGCCAGCCGCGTCGCGGATAACCAGCCCAATTGCTCCGGAACGCCGCGGACCAGCGACCCCTGAACATCCACAGTGTGGTAGGGCGCATTGTCGCCGCCGGTCAAGTTGGTCACGCCGGCGATGTAGGTCAGGTCAAATCGGTAGCCCGCCTCCGGATCCCAGTAGGGCGTGTAGTAATCGCGGTGGTAGTGCACGCCGCCGCCGGCCAGGTTGTCGGGCCGCCGCGCCCCCGGCGTCCAGGTTCGCGCCTCCGGAAGCGGATTGTCCTGATAGGTGCCGAATCCTTCGAGGTACTCCATCGGATTCAGGTACATGGCCGAGGTGTACTTCAGGATGTACCGGCCATAGAGCACGCCGCGGAAAACGCTGTCGGGTCCGTCCGTGCCGATCGGGCCGGCGACGCGCTGCTCGACGAGGAAACCGACCTGGGTCCGCGGCCAGGGCCAATGGTCGATCAAGCCATCGGCGCCGACGACGAAATCGCGGTAGTCGCCGCGAAGCGCGGCATACGCTCCGCCGTAAAACTCCTGCGTCTTCACCGCGCCGATGCGCGCTCCGGCGTAGCTCGATCGCTGAAACCACGGATCCCGCGACGCCGTGGCGTACACCCACGGCCCGACGATGAAGTTCCAGCGATCATAGTCGTTCATCAAGTCCGCTTCTTCCAGCTGCGTGTACAGCGGCGTCCAGCGCCAGCGTTCGCGATGCTTCCAGTAGTTGTTCGTCGGTTCCGCGTCCTCGAGCACGCGATCGGGATCGACGGCGATCTGCGTCGGCTCATCCGATACTTGCACCGTGACGCGGACGCGGTGGTCCGGCAGCGCCTCGATCGTCGCCGGCGGGTCCGCGACCGTCAGCCGCTGCACGGCGGGAATGATCGGCAGGCGGATCGGCCAGTCGTCGCCGTCACCGAATTTCAGGCCGATCGACGTCGGCTCGTCGATTTGCCCGGCCTGCCGAAGGAGGATCGACACGGAGTGCGGTCGGCCGGCGTCCGACGTCTTGCCCACTGTCACCTGCTCGATTTTCCAATCGGCCACGCCCGTCCCGTAGACCCACTTTTCGAAGAAGTCGGACCACGGCTGACCGGTGTACGCTTCGAGTTCCTTCTGGAAGTCGGAAACGCGCAGGATGCGGAAGTAGTATTTGCGATAGAGCGTCCGATAGAAATCGAACGTGGCCGCTTCGCCGAGCCGCGACTCGATCATGCCGACCAGCCGGCTGCCGCGATCGTACGCCCCGTTGAACAGGCCGATCACGTTGCCGAATTCCTCCATGGTCGGAGCCACGGCCGGCACGCGGTCGTCCCGGCGCAGGCTGCCGGTCCGCGCATACCATCGGTAGTTTTCCCGGTGGATGTTCGGCATCCAGCGAAAGCCGCGCGGATATTCCAGGAGCGTGTTGTTCTTACCGTACTTCTGATTGAGCAGCCGGTGCGAGAAGTGCGTGGCGATCCCTTCGTCCATCCAGGTCTCCGCGTAGCCGTTCGTCCCGACGGCGTTGTACCACCACTGGTGCAGGATTTCGTGCGAGACGAGGTAATCGACGTAGCCGCGGCCCATGTGCGGCATCTGAAACACGCGGTGGTCGATCATCACGAGTGCGCCGCATTCGTTGCCGTTCCAGGGGAAATACCCTTCGGCGATGGTGAAGTGCTGGTAGGGGTACGGTCCGAACCACCGGCTGTATTCGGGGATCGCCTCGGCCGCAATGCGCACCATCTCCTGCGCGAAGAAGGCGTGCTCCGGCAGGGCGAGCACCTTGAGCGCGATGCCGTCGATCTCGCCGACGTGTTCTTCGTAGCGATCGCTGGCCAGAATGGTGAAGTCGCGGAGCACGCAGGAGGCGGTTTCGTGCTGCACCCAGCCGGGTTCGAGGCGCTCACTTGCCGTCACCGGCCCGGAGCACGCGAGCTTGTGCCCGTCCGGAAGCGCGATGCGAGCCGTGTACACGCCCGCCTCCAGGAAGAACGGCTGATGCCAGGGTACCAGCGGCGTCGGCTGCCAGCCCGCGTCGCCATGCACCGCCAGGGTCGGCAGCCAATGGTTGAGCGTGACGACGCCGCCGTACACGCCCCACCGGCCTTGCTTGGCCGGCAGCTTGAGCGTGTAATCAATCTCCACCGCCACGGTCTCGCCGGGCGCTACCGGCTCGGGCAGCGGCACGACCAGCGCCGTGTCGATGTCCGACTTCCAGTATGTCGGCAATTCAGACAGGGCGGCAGGCGCAGCGGCCGGCGCCGGCGCGCGAGCGCCGCGTTTGCCCAAATACTTCACGCCCGTGACTTCGCCGGCGCGGCCGGCCGTGTCGAGCGCGACGCTCGGCGATTCGCGCAGCAGCTCGATCGTCTTGGCGACCTTGGGAAGATCGGACTCGGGCAACTGGTAGCGCGGATAGACGTTAAAGACCAGCTCGGTCGTGGGCTGCGTCGATCGATTGGTCCATGTGACTCGTTCGCGGAGACGGACGATTTGATTCTGCGGATCGATGCGCACGGCCAAATCGTAGCGCGGCAAGTCCGGCGGCGGCTCCAGCGCCGGCGCCGACGATCCCGCCAGCACCGCAACGACGAGCAATCCCAGTTTGCCCAAAGCGCGCAGCATCCCTGCCCCTCGGAATTCCGAGCCACATGGCGCATAGCCGCGCCCCAGCTTCCTGTCGAGGGCAACCGGCCGGAGACGAATATCCCCTGGATCTCACAGATCCCGCGGATGAATGCCCACCCGCCTTTTGAATCTGCGCATTCGTGCAATCCGCGGATGGTTTTTTCATTCCCGGGCTCTGGAATCGAAACGAAAACCACGAATGGACACGGACAGCTTCACACGTCTGCTTCCATGTTCAGTTCTGGTCCGAAGTCTGCTGCGAGTTCAACGGAGTTGTTGCCGCAGGAACTCGACGATGTCGTCGAGCGTGGCGGCGAGCTTGGCGCCGTACCAACCGTGTCCCTCGCCCTCGACTTCGACGTAGCGAGCCTTCGCGCCGAGCTCGGTCAGCCGCGTCACAAACTGCTTCGACTGATTGGGATTCACGACGCGGTCGGCGGCGCCGTGCAGGACGAGGAACGGCGGCGGCCGGCGATCCTTGTGCAGGTAACACACCGGCGACGCGCGCCGATAGAGTTCCGGTTTATCGGCCCGGGCGGCGCCGATCAGCGGTTGCAGGATGCTCGTTTCGACGTGCGGGGTCCAGTCGTCGCTCAAGAGGTCGGTCGGCCCAAAGAGATCGACGACCGCCTGAACCCGGCTCGAATGTTCCGCATGGCCGCCGGCGCCCTCCAGTCCGTCGCTCGGTTCGGTCACGCCGAGCAGACATGCCAGATGCCCTCCCGAGGAATATCCGCCGGCAGCAATGCGCTCGGGATCGACTCGGTACTTCGCGGCGTTAGCGCGAATCCAGCGGATGGCCGTTTTGCAATCTTCGATCTGCGCGGGGAATCGGGCGGCCGGCGCCAGCCGATAGCTCGGCGAAACCGCGACGAATCCCCGGCTGGCGAAGTAATCCAGAACGCTTTGGTCGCCGAGTCCGGCCACCGGCGTGGACAGGAACCGCCGATCGCCCATCCGCCACGCGCCGCCGTGAAACATGACGATCGCCGGATACGGGCCGGGACCGTCCCGGGGCGCAGCGAGGTCGAGCCGCAATTCTTCGTTTCCGCCTTGGCCGTAGACCACGTCGCGCTCGACGACAACAGGCAGCCGACGCTCGGCGTGAGGCGCCGCCGCCGCGATCAATACCAACCCGACTGCGCCAAACAAACTTCGCCGGTGCATGCGCCCGCTCCCGGACGATTCGGACGATTTCTGCATCATCATTCGCAGTTTGAGCGAAAATGCAAGCGCGAAATCGGGATTTTCTTCGGCCGGAAATGCTTGACTGTGCGGATCATCCGAACAGAATGCTTGCGTCGGCCGACGCCATAGGTCATAATCGAGAGCAGCGCCCGTCAACAGGATTTGCTTCGGACCGGTCGCCATGGCCATCCCTGAAGAATTGCCCGAAGACATTTTTCTGCCGGGCGGTCATTTGCGGGTCAACGCCCTGCAACAGACCGCCGCGAAAGCCCTGGACGAATCGCTGCGCTACGCGCGGGACACGCACTGGGACAGCGTGCGCAGTCCGCACTTGTTTATGGGTCTCTTGGCCGCCCCCGACGCCAGCGTGCAGAACTGGGGCGAGCGGCTCGGCGCGGACCTGCCGCGGCTGCTGGATCAGTTCCGCCAGCTCTTCCACCAGGATCAATGCGAAGGCGACTCGATCCCCGCCCTGCACCGCGAGTTCCTTTCCGACAACGTCATCCGCCTCTTGCGCGATGCGCGCCAGCGCGCCCAGGAGCACGGCCGGGACGTCGTCACGCCCATGGACCTGCTCATCAGCATGTTCACGGCGCCCGGTAGCATCGTCGCTGAGTGCTTCGAGAAGATCGGCGTCACGGCGGCCAAGCTGACCGAACTCGCCGTCATGGCCGAGCAGCAGGCCGAACGCACCACGTAAGCCGATCTCAACGTTGTGGGCTCTCGACCGCCGGCTCAATCGGGTGCAGCGCATTGAGTGCCCCGAGTCGGCGGACCTTCGGCCAACGAATCGCCGCCGAAATCACCACGGCGATCGTGCCGATCCCGCCCAGCACCACCGAACCGACCGGCCCGAACAGCCGGGCCGTGTAGCCTGATTCCGCGGCGCCCAGTTCGTTCGACGCCACGATGAACATCGAGTTCACGGCCGAAACGCGCCCGCGCATGCGGTCCGGCGTGAGCCGCTGCACCAGCGTCCCGCGCACCACGATGCTGATATTGTCCAGCGCGCCCAGCAGGGCCAGGAGCGCGAACGACAGAAACGGATCGCGCGACAGGCCGAAGCCGATCGTCGCCAGGCCGAATCCCGCGACTGCGACGAGGAGCGTCGGTCCGGCGCGGCGCAGCGGCGGCCGATGAGCCAGAATCAAGCCCATCACAATCGCGCCCAGCGACGGCGCCGCCCGCAGCCAGCCGTACCCCACCGCCTCGACGTGCAGGATGTCCCGCGCGAAGATCGGCAATAGCGCCGTCGCTCCGCCGAGGAGCACGGCAAAGAGGTCCAGAGACAGCGCCGCCAGCAGCAACTCATGCGTCCAGACGAAATGCAGCCCCGTGAGCAGGGATCGCACGGAGAGCGGCTCGGTCAGGCGGACCGCCGGCCGGGGGCGGGCACGCAGGTAACACACGATCGCTCCCACCGTCAGCGCCGCCGTCAGCGCGTAGACGTTCTGCGGCCCGGCTGTGTGCGCGATGACCAGCCCCGCCAGAGCCGGCCCCAGCGTCTGCGCCATCTGCCAGGCGCTCGATCCCCAGGTGACGGCATTGGCCAGATCGTCCAGCGGCACCACCAGCGGCACCAACGCGCTGCGGGCCGGCGCACTCAGCGCCCGGCTGATGCCGTGGCCGAACAGACACAGGTAAATCAGCGGCACGGGGCCTTGAAAGTGTGACAGCAGCCACAATCCCGTCGTCCCGGCCAAGGCGATCATGAGCGCGATCGCGGCCAGCCATTGCCGGCTGAACCGATCGGCCAGGTGCCCCGCAGGAATCACGAACAGCAGCACCGGCAGGAATTGGACCAGCCCGATGTTTCCCAGCGCAATCTCGCTGCTGGTCCGCTCCCAAACCTCCCAACTGACGGCGGCGTTCTGCATCTCAAAGGCGACGCCGGCGAGCACGTTCCCGGCCAGAACGTAACGGAAACTTCGGTGCCGCAGCGCCGCGTATGAATCGTGCATGCGATAGTTCTTATTGCGGATTGCGGAACGCGGATTGCGAAATGGGCTACGGGAACCTGAGGATCGACTGCCGAACTCGCGGTTGCCTCAGTTTTGAGACACAGCGTGCCAAGGCAAGGTAGCCGGAGTCAAATCGGCTTCGAGGTTCCGACACGGTCGGCGGCAAGGACGTGACGTGGATAGAATGAATTTGAGAGAATACTGCGATGACTTGGCAATTCGCGATCGTCGGCATCTGCATCGCTTTGGCGGCGCTGTACGTCGTGCAATCGGCGTGGCGAACTATTCGCGGCGGCCGATGCGGCTGCCAGTGCCGGCCGCCGGCCGACGCGGAGTCCGGCGATCGCAGGTCACTGCCCACGGTTTTGGTTGAGAATCAAGACAACCACGGATGAACGCCGTTCTCGATCATCGGTGTTCATCCGCGTTCATCTGTCGTTTCGAATCGCTCTTCCAGAAACCGCGGGATTTCAGCGGATTTTGCCCAGATTCCTATTGACGGGATCGGACGGCGAGTTACACTGGCGGCCAATCTTGGCCTCTTCTCTGTTCCGGCCCCGCTGGGCGACCGGTCCCCCGGAAGTTCAGCGGGGTTTTTGTTCGCAGGGAATCCATCCACAGATTTCGCAGGTTGCACAAATGCGGGGCACGATGTTCCAAGCCCGCGCGGGTAGAACCGTCGTATTAGTGTAATCCTCAGATTCGCCTAGCAGCCAGGAAATCCGCGTCATTCCGAGCGCAGCGAGGAATCTTGCTTCTCCTCTGAGGGCTGCGATGAGATTCCTCTCTTCGCTCAGAATGACAAACGGCTTCAAGTTGAGAATATGACAGTGAAACGCGCTCTCACTGTCACGGATTCAGAGACGCCGCTGGACGCAGACGCAGCGTGAGGGTCGCTCGGCCGGAGTCCGCTTGCCGCGTCAGCGCCACTCCATCGAACAGTTCGAGAGTCTGGATCAGTCGGCCCAGGCGATCGTCCACGTCGGGGGCTGGCAACTTGTGCCCCGCGGCGATGGCGTTGACAAGTTCCGGGCGGTACTTTCGCAGGTAATTGACCCAGCCGGCCACCGCCAAGCGGGCGATCGGAACCTCGCCGTTGACCGCCGGAGAATCGCGATCGGCTGGCGGCGCGAAGCGGTTGATGACAGCCGGCGAACTGGCCAGCACAAGGTAGCCGCCCTTCCAGGCGAACGCCGGCTGAAGCCCCGCCGGCCAGGATGCGCCGCCGTCCAAATAGCGCACGTCCACGTCGCCCTGCTGCGCGACGCGCACCTTCCAGCGTGTGCCGCGCTGGTTATTCAAAGTCAGCACGCCGAGCCGCGCGACCGCGTCGAGCCCGCCGAGGACCCGGCGCTTCACCGTCTCCGAAACGAACTGCAACTGCACGGCCGCGGTGATGTTCGGCCACCATTGCTCGTCACGATCCGGCGGCGCGACGCAGAAACCCCAGTCCGGGCCGACGCGCCGAAGCAGTTCCGGCAGCACGTCCTCCGTCAGCACCGCGGCCACGCCCCGATCCAGCGCGTCCTGAAACGTCCGCCGCGACGGCGACGGAAGGTTCGATTCGGCGGTCGGCGCGGGCCGTTCCCACGGCGTCCGGCCCGCGACGGCCAGCAGTGCGTCGGCCGGAAATGCCGACCACACCGCCGATGGACGGCGCAGGTCTTCGAGCACCCGGCGAACAGTCGGCGGCATCGCGTCCGGTCGCAGTCGGACGGCCGCTGACACCGCCGCATCGTCCGTCAGCCGCAGCGACAGCGCCACGCCGTCGATAGCGCTCCAGCACGCGGCAAACGTCCGAATCGGCTCCGCATCCTCACCGGCCGCCGACCGCGCCTGCTGTTCAATGGCCGCGTCAAACGCCCGCGGGTTGATCCAGAGCACGGCGAGATCGCTAGCGACACCGAGCTCGTTCAGCCGTTGCGACGGCGACCCGCGCTCAGCCCCGCTTCGCCTTCGATCGCGCTCGATCACCTGACGAAGACACGATTCCGAGTTCGACAGGGCGAAGATCGGTCCATGCTGAAAGTAGTACTCCGCGCCGCCGGGCTTCCGCCGACACACGTACCGCTGCCCCTCGAACTCGCGGTCCTCCAGTCCGTCGATCTCGCCGGATTGCTTTTGGAATCCGTTCAGGCGATCGATCAGAGCCGACAGTTGCTCTGGCCGACGGGCGAACGCCAGCGCCAGCCCTTGATCGCCGTCCGGCTGCCCGGGTGGACCGGGCGTGAAGCACAGGACGATCGCGTCGCCGAGCACGTCGTCCCGGAGCTGCGCCCAGGAGAGATTCAGGTGCTGCCGTAATTGCAGATCGAATGCGGCCAGTTGCTTCGACTCGGGCGCGTCGCGAAAAGCGCGGCCGATCGGCGATGCGGCCAGCCGATCGGCAAATGGGGAGCGGATCAATCGATCCGCGTGCTCGCGGAGGTTCTGGATCAGGATGCCGAAACCGGCGTCGCCGGGCGCGAGCCGCAGAAGTTCATCGCGCGGATTCTCGGCTCGGGCCGATCCGACGCTCGCAACGAGCAACAGTGCGGCGACGATCCGCGTCACAAACGGCATGCCTGGTTCCTCGCGGTCGGTGACGCCGCGTCAATTCGGTCGGTCGGTTGGCCCGGTGTCGCCCAGGAAAAGCTGGGCGGCGCGACGAGCCGACGCAGCTACCGGTTGCAGCCCGCCGCTGACGCCGCGAGCGGCGCCGTCGGCTGGCGTGTTCGCGGCGACGATCCACGCCGCCGCCTTCGGCACATCGATCGGCGGAATCAGCAGCCGGCTTTCGCCGAGCGTCGCCGCGACGGATTGTCGGCTGGCGGCGACCGCGGCCGTTCCCGCTTCGACCAGCGCGTCGCGCAGCGACGGGGCAGCCGGGGAGCGCTTCGCCAGCCCGTCGGGATCGCGCTCGTTGCGTCGATTGGCGGCGCTGAGCCAGACCGCGAGGACGACCGCGGCGGCCAGAGCGGCCCCGGCGGCCAGCCAGCGCCGCGCTTCGCGCCGCCTGTGATCAACCTGAACCGCAGCCGCGGCGCGAGCGCTCAGAAATTCCGGCGCCGCCGGGACCCGCGGGAACGCCGCGAACACCCGCTCCGCCATGGCGATCCGGCCGCGGCAGTCCGCGCACTCGGCGACGTGAGCCTCCACGCGTGGCGAGATCGGTTCCCGCGCGCCGTCCATCCGGCGCTGCAGCCAGTTTAATGCATCGCGGCATTCGGGGCGTTCGTCGATCACGCTTCACCTCGATCGCGGCGGCGCCGGCTCATCGACCAGGCCGCGCCGACGCAGAATGTCCAATAACTCCAGCCGAGCTCGATGCAGCCAGGTCTTCACCGTGCCGACCGGCCGATCGAGCGTCTCGGCAATGGCGTCGTATTGCAGGCCCTGCTCGTGGAACAGGACGAAGGCCTCGCGGTGTTCCGGCCGGAGCTGGGCCAGGGCCGCGTCGATCTCGCGGGCCAGTTCACGGGAGTCGTCCTCCGGCCGGGCCGCCGCCGATTCTTGCAAGTATTCCACCAGTTCCGGCCGGCGCGACCGCTGCGACAGCCACGTCCGGCAACGATTCACGGCAATGCCGAGAATCCAGGGTTTGAGCGGCCGCGCGGCGTCCCAACGCCGCAGACTGCGAAAGATGCGCAGGAACACCTCCTGCGTCACGTCCTCCGCGTCGTGCCGATGGCCCAGCAGCCGGACGCACAACCCAAAAATCATGTCGGTGTAATGCTCGATCAGGGTCCGGATCGCCTTCGGATCGTTCCGCAGGCAGTGCCGGACCAGGGTTGCGTCGTCGGCGAACTCGGCCGGTCTCGAAAGGTTCATACCCGCTCCGGGCGCGCGTGGTTTCGGCGCAACGCCCTGAGATGGTAGATTATTCGGTTCGAGAGAATGGACATTGGCGGCGGGGGCGGCCCCTAGCGGCGGGACTGATGCGCGTCGCGCAGCATATCGGCGATTTCCGCCGGCTCGGCGTCTTTGAGCTGCTTGCCTTTGCGCTCGAGGGCCTCGTTGAAACGGATGGCCGCGTCCTGCATCGACTCGTGCGTGGTGGCCGATCCGCCGACCAGCACGAAATGGTCGATGGTGGTGATTCGCTGATGCCCGTCGGAATCGAGCCCGACGCCCAGCAGGCCGACGATTTCGCGGTCCGAGCGGCGTCTGCGGCGTTTCATCGGCTGGGCTCCCAGTCGGAAATTCGATTCACCACGGCGGCACGGGAAAATCCGGACTGCTCGAATTCTCGGTGTGTCAGCGCCTCCGTGGTGCCGACACCGCGTTGATCCGTGGCTCGTATCTGGGCGGCGCGAACCTGGCCGGCCGCCGACCGCATCATTCTAACCGAAGTCGCCCCTGCTTCGCCACCGCGAAATTGGCCCTTGAGCCGTTCGCCCGCTTGTCCTATTTTGACCGTGCCGCGCCGGAGTGGCGGAATTGGCAGACGCGCCAGGTTGAGGGCCTGGTGATCGCAAGATCGTGCAGGTTCAAGTCCTGTCTCCGGCAATTGGATCCGGCTGGGTGTGATGCGGCATTGCTGGACCCGCTGGATTCTCGACGGCGGCGATCGCCATATCCGTGTCCTTCAACTCGCCATTCCCGGCCGGCGCGGGACTGACGCCCCGGGTTGTTTCGGCAAGGTCATCGATTTCGTCGGGAAGTGCTGACAGTTGCTGAAAGCGACGAGCGGCGGGCAAGAATCGTGAGTTCAAGGAGCTGACGCTCTTGTTATGAGCGTCAATCAGGCTGTTGAGCTTCTTTTCGACCTCCCGCAAGTGATCCAGCCATGTGATCGTTCGGCGATACAGTTCCTTGCCTTGCGACAGAATCTCCTTCGCGTTTCTGCTCATGGTGAACTGCTGCCAACCGTAAGCAACAGCGCGGAGAAAGGCCAATAACGTCAACGGCGTCGCGAGGATCACGCGCCGCTCCGCGGCATACTCCAGAAGATCGCGATCGTGCTCGAACGCGGTCACCAGGCACGACTCGATGGGCACGAAGAGAATGACCAGTTCGGTGGCGTACTCGAATTGCTCCCAATACTTTCGATCCGAGAGCTGGGCGACCATTTGCCGGACGGCCCGCGCATGATCATTCATCCGTTTCGTTCGAACCTCGGCATTATCTCCCGCTGCAATCGCGTCGAGATAGTGGTTCAACGGGCATTTCGCATCAACGAGCACTTGACCCTTGTTAGGCAGCTTCACCAGGAGATCGGGCCGGCCGGCGTCGGCGCCTGCCGCCTGCTCCTCAAACGAGACGTGTTCAACCATGCCCGCCAGTTCGACGATCCGCCGCAGCTGAATCTCACCCCAGCGGCCACGAACCTGTGCTGTTTTCAAGGCGTTATACAAGTGCTCCGTGGCGACGCGCAATTCGCCCTGCGCCTTCTCAAGCCCCGTGAGATAGGTCGTCAGGGACTTGTACGCACCCTCCCGCGTGATCTCCAGTTGACGGACATGACTCTCCAATTCCTCCAGCTCCTTCTGTAATGCGCTCTTCATCAAACCGATCTGTTCGGAGTGAACTTTCAGACGCTCGTTCATCTGCAGACCGGCTTCCTCGGCATTTCGGCGCATCCTCTGGTCAACATGGGCCAGATTCGACTCGAAGGAATTGCGAATCTGCGCGATTTGATCGGCATGGTGTTTCAACTGCTGATGCAACTGTCCAGCCATCAATTCGTTCGACTTCTTCAAGGTCTTAAATGCGAGCGCACCGAACACTCTCTGCATGTCCACCTGTGCGCGATCGAGCCAATTCAATTTGTCCGCGTCGGCGGCTCGCTCCGCTTGAAGTTGAGCCAACTTCGCGGCTGCCTGCAGATGCGAGAAGACACCTCCCAGCGCGCACCCAATAATCAAGCCGACGATAAAGCAAACGAACAATGTTAACGCGTCCATCGCCGCACCCACGACGAGACAAACAGACCTGACGAGTCAGTTCTCCGCGAGTATGAGGAAGCATACTTCGAATGAAGTTGAATCGCAAGGATTCGACAGTCGCCAAGTGACCCAAAGAGGCAATGGAAATCAACGGACTCGTCGGCGGTGTTCGTCTCGTTCAGGCACGGTCTCACGACCGTGCCAGCGGCTCCGATCAAAGGTCGCCCGGCGCCTCGGAGCGTTTCGGTCAATGGTGGAACGGTCCGGAGAGCGTCCCGCAGTGCGAGAATTGGCCGTTTTTTACGGCGAATCCCGCCCGCGCTTGCCAGATTCGCCCGCAATCGTACACTGCCCCAAGAACGAAGTTGGAACAAAACTGACTCAGGCAGGAGTGGCCGTGCGACGGATGTCGTGAGGGGCGCAATGGCGATTTCGAAGGACCGCAAGACGGAGATCATCGGCAACTATCGGCGCGCGGACGGCGACACCGGCTCGCCCGAGGTCCAGGTGGCGCTCTTGACCGCTCGCATCAACGAGCTCAACGAGCACTTCAAGGCCCACAAAAAAGACCACGCCAGCCGCCGCGGTCTGCTCAAGATGGTCAGCAAGCGGTCCGGACTGTTGGCGTATCTGCGGGACACCGACCGGGCGCGCTATTTGAAGCTGATCGGCAGCCTCGGTCTCCGCAAGTGACGGACGCGACGCCGCCGGACCGCCTCCAGCGTTTCCCGAAACTCGATCCCGCCCCCCTTCCGACCACCCGCTCGCCACTCCCGCCTCATTCCGAGGATTGCACAGTGCAGGCATTTCGTGTCGAATTGCCCTTCGGCGACACCATCCTTTCGCTCGAAACCGGAAAACTCGCCAAGCAAGCTCATGGGGCCGTCGTCGTCCAATTCGGCGAAACGGTCACGCTCACGGCCGCCACCGAGGGCAAGGGCGACCCAGCCAAGGGATTCTTCCCCCTGGTCGTCGATTATCGCGAGCGGACCAGCGCGGCCGGCAAATTCCCCGGCGGCTTCATCAAGCGTGAAGGCCGGCCGACGATGAAGGAGACCCTCACCTCCCGCCTCATCGACCGCCCGATCCGGCCGCTGTTTCCCGCCGGCTACTACAACGAGGTGCAGGTCCTCTCGACCGTCTTCTCGGCCGACAAAGACAACGACCCGGACGTCCTGTCGATGATCGGCGCCAGCGCCGCTCTGCACGTTTCGCCGATCCCCTTCACGCAGGTGACCGGGGCGATCCGCGTCGGCCGGATCAACGGCGAACTGATCCCGTTTCCCACCTACGCGGAACTCGAAGATTCCGATCTCGATCTGGTCGTCGCCGGAACCCGCAAAGCCGTCACCATGATCGAAGGCTTTGCTCGCGAGATTCCGGAAGATCAGATGCTCGCGGCCATCATGTTCGCCCACGAGCAGATCGTGAAGATTGTGGACCTGATCGAGCGGCTGCGCGTGACGGCCGGGCTGCCGCCGAAGGTGTTCCCTGAACCGCCAGGCCCCAGTGAGGCCTACCTGGCCGTCAAGGACAAGTACTACGACGCCCTTCGGACGGCGAAGCTGACGTCCGGCAAGCTGGAGCGCCGCGGGCAGGTACAGGAACTTACGGAACGGGCTCTGGCGGATCTCGCCCCGGCCGAGGGCGAAGCGCGGTTCACCGAATCCGAGGTCAAGACCGCTCTCGAGCAGCTCGAAGAGCGCGTGGTGCGCGACCTGCTGCTCGAAGGCAGGCGGATCGACGGCCGCGGGCTCCGGCAGCTCCGGCCGATCTGGTGCGAAGTCGGCGTCCTGCCGCGGACGCACGGCTCGGCGATCTTTCAGCGCGGCGAGACGCAAGCCCTGGTCACGACCACCCTCGGCACCGTCTCCGATGAGCAGCGCGTGGATGGATTGCAGGAGGAGTATTCCAAGAAATTCATGCTCGACTACAACTTCCCGCCGTTCTCGGTCGGGGAGTGCAAGCCCGTGCGCGGGCCGGGGCGGCGGGAGATCGGCCACGGCGCCTTGGCCGAGCGGTCCCTCAAAGCCGTCATCCCCCCGCCCGAGAAATTCCCCTACACGATCCGCGTCATTAGCGAGATTCTCGAATCGAACGGCTCGTCGAGCATGGCGTCAGTCTGCGGCGGCACATTGTCGCTCATGGACGCCGGCGTGCCGATCAGCGATCCGGTCGCCGGCATCTCCATCGGTCTCGTGAAGGAACCGGACCGCTTCCTGCTCCTGACCGACATCATGGGCGACGAGGACCACTTCGCCGACATGGATTTCAAGGTCGCCGGCACGCAGCACGGCATCTGCGGCATCCAGCTCGATCTGAAGATCGACGGCATCGGCCGCGAGATCATCCACGGCGCGTTGGAGCAGGCGCGCGAAGCCCGCATCGAAATCCTCAAGACGATGCTGAAGACGATCATGCGGCCGCGCGGCGAAATCAGCCGCTACGCCCCACGCCTGATCACCGTGAAGATCAACCCCGAGAAGATCGGCCTTTTGATCGGCCCCGGCGGCAAGACGATCAAGGGCATCCAGGAATCGACCGGCGCGAAGATCGACATCGACGACGATGGCACGGTCTTCATCGCGCATTCCGACGCCGCCGGGGCGGAACTGGCCCGATCGCGCGTCGAGGCGCTGACCGAGGAAGTCAAGGTCGGCAAGGTCTACGAGGGACGCGTGACGTCGATCAAGGAGTTTGGCGCGTTCATCGAGATTCTGCCTGGCCGCGACGGGCTGTGCCACATCTCCGAACTGGCCGACGGCTACGTCGGCCGCGTCGACGAGGTCTGCCAGGTGGGCGATACGCTGCGGGTGAAGGTGATCTCGATCGACGATCAGGATCGGGTGAAGCTGTCGCGGAAGGTGTTGTTGCGCGAGGAGAACCCGGGCGCGGCCGGCGAGATGCCGCCGCCGCGACCGCCACGACCCGAAGGCGAACACCGGGAGCCGCGCGAGCACCGAGACGGCGGCGAACGCCGGGGCGGCGGCCATGGTCGCGGCCGCGGACCCAGCCGGCGCTCCGGCGGCGACCGCCGACGTGACGATTGATCTCAAGAGTTATCCACAGATGACACAGATACATGCCTCATCTGTGTCATCTGTGAGATCTGCGAATGAATCGTCCTCATGGCTGCCAACGCTTCTGACGTCGATCTCGCCGAGCTTGCCGGCGGGTTTATTCACGAAATCAAGAATCACCTTTCGACGCTGGGTCTGAATCTCCAGTTGCTCGCCGAGGAATTCGCGAACCCCGAGTCGCAGCGCGAGCGCCGCGCCAGCGAACGCATCAAGCGGCTCCAGGGCGAGTGCGAACGGCTCGTGGAACTGGCCAACGATTTCCTGCGCTTCGCCCGAATCCGCGATCTCGATCTGCGCCCGACGCCCCTCCGCGTCGTCATCGAAGAGATGGTCGATTTCTTTGGTCCGATGGCCCGGGCGGCGAACGTCGAGATCATCACGTATCTGCCAGCCAGCCTGCCCGAGGTGCCGCTCGACGCCGAACTCTTCAAGCAGGCGCTCTTGAACCTGTTTCTGAACGCCGAGCAGGCGATGCCCGACGGCGGCGAACTGATCCTGCAAGCGTGCGTCGAGGACGAGCGCTGGGCCCGCATCGACGTCATCGACACCGGCAACGGCATCTCGCCGGAACTGCACGACAAGATCTTCCGGCCGTTCCATACGACCAAGCCCGGCGGCACGGGACTCGGTCTGCCGACGACGAAGAGGATCGTCGAGGCGCACCATGGCACGATCGAAGTCCAGAGCACGCCCGGCCACGGGACGAAATTCGCCGTGCGGTTGCCGATCGCGAAGCCGGATTGATCGGCCGGTTGCGACGCGCCAGCGATGCAAATCGGAATGACCAGCGCGTTCAACCCGCCGCCAGCGGCGCCCAAAGGGCGGGTTCGTCTTCGACCGCAGCCGGCGCCGCGGCGGGGCGGAAGGCGGCGGCATTGACCTTGTCCCCATGGCCGCGGAGAACCGCGAGCCCTTCCCCGGTCGCGACGTCCCACAACCGAGCCGTGCCGTCCCAGCTCGCTGACGTGAGAATCTGACCCGTCGGATCGAAATCCAGCGCGCGGATGCTCTCGGTGTGTCCGTGAAATCGCCTGAGTTCGCTGCCGGACGCGAGGTCCCACAACTTGATAGCGCCGTTCCAGCCGCCCGTGGCGAGCGATCGGCCATCCGGCGCAAAGGCCACGGCGCTGACGGCGAGCGAATGACCGGCGAGTTCGAGCAACTCGCGCCCGGTTTCAATGTCCCAGACGCGCACGACGCGGTCCCAGCCGCTGGTGGCGAGCGAGCGGCCGTTGGGCGCGAAAGCGAGTGACGTCACCATCCGATCGTGTCCACGGATCACCCCCTTGACCCGACTCGCGGCAAGATCCCAGAGGATCACGAGCTTGTCCCACGAGCCGGAGGCGACGATCCGGCCGTCGGGAGAAAATCGAACCACGGTGACGGCGCCGCGATGGCCGCGAAGCAGACCGCATTCGCGCCCCTCGGCGGCGTCCCACAACCGCACCGTCGTGTCCCAGCTCGCCGACGCCAGAAAGCGCCCGTCCGGCGCGAACGCCAGGCCGGCGACGTCGGCTTCGTGCCCGCGCAGCACGAACTGCTCCCGGCCGCCATCGACCTCCCAGACGCGGACGGTGCGATCCCCAGCGGCACTGGCGAGCCGACCACCGCATGGCGAAAAGGCCACGGCCTGCACCGGCTGATCGTGTCCGGCCAATATGCCGAGCGCATCGCCGGTCTGAGCGTCCCAGGTTCGAACGGCTCCATCGGCGCCGCCGGTCGCCAGCAGAACAATTGGCGGCGCGAGGTGCGATGAGTCCCGCTCGCCACGGAGACACGGAGGGCACGGAGTGAGGTGCGACGAGCCTGTCTCCGTGCCCTCTGCGTCTCCGTGGTGAGAATCGTCCCGGGTTTCCAGCGCAGCGGCGGCGACGGAAGACGATTCCAGTTCGATCTCCGCGAACGACGATCGCGGCGGCGCTTCCCCGCGGAACTCGAGGGCAAATGCCTCGCGGCCGGCGCCCGTCTCCCACGCCCGGAGTCGCCCGTCCCAGCCGGACGAGACAAGGTGCAGCCCATCCGGCGCGAAGGATAACCCGGTCACTTCCGCGTCGTGTCCGGACAATTGCCGGAGCAACTCGCCGGTTGTGGGATGCCAGAGCTTGATGGCGCCATCCCAGCCGGCCGTGGCGAGCAAGCCGCCGCGGGGCGCGACGGCCAGAGCGCTCGCGGCCCGGCCGTGAGCCGCCGTCCTCCATTGCTCGCGGCGCGTGGGCACATCCCAGAGCCGAACGATTCCATCACCCCCAGCCGCGATGACGCTCAAGCCGTCGCGCGTCCAGGCGACAGCGCTGATTTCACGACCACACTCGGGAAAGGCCAGCAGTTCCCGACCGTCGGCGAGGGACCAGATCCGCACGCTGCCATCTTCCGATCCGCTGGCGAACTCGTCGCCGCGGGGCGAGAACGCCACGGCCAACACGCCGTCGGAGTGGCCTGTGAGCGTCGCTCGCTCCGCGAAGGGATCGACCGTCCACAACTTGATCGTGCCGTCCCAACTGCCGCTGGCCAGGGTCTGACCATCGGGAGCGAATGCCAGGGCGGTCACGTCGCCGAGATGACCGGTCAATGTAGCGCGGAGCCGGCCGGTCGCCGCGTCCCAGATCAGGATCGCGCGATCGCGGCCGCCGGACGCGACCAGCCGCCCATCGAGCGAAAATGTCACGGCGCCGGCCTCGCCGGCATGACCGCGGAGCGCAAGGATTTCCCGGCGGGTGTTCAGGTCCCAGACCACCACGACGTCGCCGGCACTGGCGGCCACACGATCGCCGACTGGCGACACCGCGACGGCATTGAACACTCCGTCGGCTCGCCGTGCGACTCGCTCCGGCGGATCGGGCAGTGCCGGCTCGAGCGCCGCCGCCGGCGGGACGACCGAAGAGGGATCCTCACCGCCGAGACACGGAGAGCACGGAGAAGTATCTGCCGCCGATGTCTCCGTGTTCTCCGTGACTCCGTGGCGAATCTCTTCTGGCGTTTGCGCCGCGTCCGTAGCGATCCCTGGTTCCACTTTTGTTTCTACCGGCGTCGGCTCATCCTCGGGCGTCACGTAGTCCGGCCACGGCGTCGGCATCTCGACTTCGTAGCTCCACGCCGGCGCCGACGCGCCGTCGCACCTTGTCTCGGTCGTAAACGGCAAAGCAGTGAGGACCGTCGCGTCGCAGGACATTTCCACTTCGCAGGGTTGCTCATCCTCGACCGCTACTGTCGGCAGTTCGACCATTCCGAGCTCCGCTGCGAGCGCCCTGTACGCCTTCGACGCCGGGGCGTCGGGATTCGCCAGGGCGACGGCCTGGCCCATCAGAGCGGCTCGAGCCACTTCGGGATCGAACGGAATCGTGGGCGAAAGAACACTCGATTCCAGCGCGTCGCGGATCGCGCTCTCAAGGCGGGCGCTGGCTGCGGTCTCCGGTATGCCGACCAGCGCGATGCCGCGGAACTGGGCCGAGCTTCCTTGGCCGAGCGCGACGCGGCATTCGGACAGCGCCCGCGGCAGGGATCGATAGGCCATCGGCTCGAGGCGCAACACCAGCAACACCTCGTCGCACGCCGTCAGGAGCCGGCCGAGAGCGCCGGTGGTCGCCGACGTCGGCGCATCGACGATGGCCCAATCGTACGCTTGCCGCCACTCGGGATCAGCGCTGCCAATGATCGCGGCCAGTTGCTCGCCGTTTGCGTCGCCGGTGATCGACAGCACGTCCAGACCAGGCAGCACCGTCCGGAGCACGAGTTGATCGTTTGCGGATTCGGCGCCGGGCGGCGGACCGACCGGCGGGATTTCGTGGAGATTGAGGGCCGCAGCCACGCTGCCCAACGGCTCGGCATCGACCAGCAACACCGCCGAGCCGGCTCGGGCAGCGGCCATCGCGAGGTTGATCGCCGTCGTCGTCTTGCCGACGCCACCGGCCGAACTCATGCACACCAGCGTACGCACGTCAGACCTCTGGTTCAGTGGTCACTGGTCATTGGATGCCGCTGGCAACGGACAATCGGCGACCCATGATGATTTCGCGAAGCTGTTCCAGCGCGTCCGCCCCCGGTCCGGGCGGCAGCGGCGCACCCGGCGCCAGCGCCCAGTCGCGCAGCTCGGCGTCCTCGGGCGTCGGCGGCTCCAGCAGCATGTCTCCATGCGTCATCCGCAGGCGATCGAGCATCGCCGATTGAATCTCGTCGCCGGCGTCGTACCGTCCGATCAGCACGCCGAGCAATTCGAGGTCCGCGTTGGCCACGCGCGCCGTCGCCAGGGCGCGGGCGGCGGCCGGAATCGTCCGCAGCGACAGCGGGTCCGCGAGGCAGGTCAGCACGACGCCGCGGCTTCGACTCAACACCGCGCCTGCGGCCGGGTCCGACAGCGCCGGCGCATCGACGATGACCATGTCCGCCACGGGTAAGGGATCGAGCGGTTCGGGCATCCCGTCGTGGTATCGGACGTTGTCCCAGCGGCAGTCGCCGTTTCGATCGAGCGCGATCAAGCGCGCGGTGCGAGCCGGATCGGCGTCGACCAGCGCCACGCGAAGGCCCTCGCGTCCACAGAGCCAGGCCAGAGCGCAAGCGGTCGTCGTGCGGCCCGTGCCGCCTTTGTGGCTGGTCACGGTCAGGACTTCTGGTTCAGACATCGCCGCCCACACCATCGCTAATTCACTCCGCGCCCAACGATTGCAACAATGCGATGAGCGATTCGTGCAACGCCTTGGCTTGCCGCGCGATCTCGCGAATTTGTGCAAGATCCAGCTCACCGCGGAAACACGGAGAACATCGGGGAATGGTCGCCTCGGGTTCTTCCGCGCATCCGTCGAAAGCGTCGCCAGATGGTTCCGGCTCGTCCGGTGTCGGTTTCTCGGGGTCCGTGGCCGGCTCGGCGATTGCGGTTATCGGATCGCGAATTTCGGATGGGACTGCGCAATCGGAAACGGCATCGAACAATAGTGACACGGAGCCGCCCGGAGTTTCGCTCGATGGTTCGCCGTCGTCTCTCAGTATGTGCGTCTCCGCTGCGAACTCAGCCGTTCTCAATCCGCGATCGGCGCTTGCAACTTCGCAGTCGGACAGGAACGCGGCCTCTGGGGGCCGCTCGGATTCGAGCGCGCCGGTTCGGCGCGCGACGGCGTCCAGGAGCCGGAGGATGACGGCGGTTTCGGCGAGATCGGCGAGCGGGGAACGGCTCAGCGGCGCGGCATCCATGTCGGGCCTGACTCCCTGGCAGCGGCGCAATCCGATCGCCGCATCGGGCGTTGGTCAGGATTCTACACGGATCTTCGGGCCAATAACAGACCGGATCGCCCAATCCGGATTGGGGATATGAGATTGCGGTTCACGGAGTGCATGCTGAGACGCGTCAGTCACAGATGAACACGGATTCACGCGGAGGATCGCATCCGCGTTCCTCGGGGTCGATCCGTGTTTTCCGTGGTTTGTCTCACGCGGCGCGTTCATCGGCCGGGCGAGCCGGGGCGAACCGCGGTGGGCGGCGGCGATGGCTCCAGCCGGTCGGCGAGGCGGATTCCGACGCTTCGGGGCAGACCAGCGTGGCCGAGCCGCACGCCGGGCAGGGGCTGGCTTCCAGCGCCAGGCGCTCGTGAAGGGAATACTGGCGTTGAGCCGGCCAAGCGCGGCCGCAATTCCGGCAAATGATCGGCGGGTGTCTCACGGGTGTCTCACTCAGATGTCGCTGCCGCCCGTTCGGAGAAAGGAGCGGTCCTTTCCGCATCGACACGGACACGGATGCGGGTTTAGAAGTTCTTGCCTTGGATCCGCGGTTCAATCGGGCCGAAACCCCGATAACCCCACCCGACGGCGATGTGCCAGAGCGCGATCGGCGCATCTCCCTCCACGTGCCGGACTTCCCGCGGCGGGTCGATGCGATCGAATGCGGCCAACAGAGCGGGAGTGAAGTCGCCGACCAGGACAAATGGCCGGCCGCGAAACTGGTCGGGATCCCACAGCGGATTCGGCCGCCAGAAATCCAGTTGACTCCGGCGGTCGTACAGGGCCGGGCCGAGCGTGTACACGGTCGGATGGCCGTCGCAATAGACCGCCAGGATGCCGGGCACGTTCCAGAATGTCGCCGCGATGACCGGCTCGTGGCCGGCCGCCCGGACCTCGTCCCGCAACTGATCGACGGCCCTGGCCAGCGTCCGGTATCCCCGCAGACGGGCCGTCGGATCGACGCGGCGGATCGGCAGCGGGTAGCGGGGCGTCGGCGGCCCAGCGATCGACAGCAGGACCGGCTGGGCGAGCGATGGATAATGCACAATCACGATGGCCACGACACCGAGACTGGCGGCCGCCGCCGTGGCCCAGCGCCAGACGGCGCGGTGCGCGCGCGCGGCCAGCCACGCCGCCGCCAGCACGCCGCCGGAAACATACATCGCCACCGGCCAGTTCACCTGTCCCGAAGATTTCAGGCTCAGCAATAGAAAAATGAAAAACGTCGGCGCGGAGAGACACCAGAGATACGTTGCGGATTGCGTCGAATCCGCCGGTTCACACGATTGCTGACGATTCTCGAATTGAACCAAAGATGCACAGAGACACAGAGACGATCCCGTGTTCCGATCTCTCTGAGTCTTCGTGTCTGTGTAGTGCAACGCCGATCTCGAATGCGCATCGCTGACGGCACTGGAACTTGTGTCAAATTGTGTCAATCTGTGGTTTCGCGCTGCGGTGCTTCGAGGCCGGTATCGCCACATCGCGGCGGCCCAGACGACGAACCAGAAGCCGAGCAGGATGGCCGCCTGTCCGCCCAGGAACGTCAGCGGCCCGAGCCAGCGCCAGCGCGCCGGTTCCGTGGCGCCGGCTTGGCCGCCGAGATGTCGCAGCGTCACCCAATCGTGTTGAGCGTTCCAGATCAGAATCGGCACGCCGCCGAGCGCAGCCACGGCCGTCAAAAGCAGAAATCGCCTCCACATTCGCTTGCGGATGGCCGATAGCGGGTCGCCGCGGTCACTCGATCCGAAATCCGAGATCCGAAATCCGAACTGGAGGAATAGATAAAGCGCCAACGACGGCAGGAACAGCACCATCGTGTACTTGGCGAGGATGCCCACAGCCACGATCAGCCCCGCGGCGATCCACGGCCCGATCCGATCGCGCGTGACGGCCAGATAACCGAACACCGTTGCCCACGTCCAGCAGGCGAGATACGGCGCATCGATGGTCATGAGGCTGGAGCCGGCGGCGACGATCGGCTGGGTCAGCGCCAGGGCGACGACGGCAAAGGCCAGCGACTCGCGCCGCAACGTCAGAGAGGTCAGCGCGTACAGGCCGGCGAGCAAGAGCGCTCCGCAGAGCACCGCCGGGAGGCGGATCGCCGGCATCAGCGAGCCCGTCGTCGCCTCCGCCCACGGGCCGAAGAGTTCACAACTGCCGCGGATCAATAGCGCGACCAGCGGGCCCTTGCTGTAGTAGCTCCAGTCGAGGTGCCGCGACCAATCCCAGTAATGGGCCTCGTCCGGCGCGAGATCGAGCGGGCAATTGTTGATCAGGTATGCGACGTGCAGCGCGCTCGCGGCCAGAATCAGGAGCGCCGCGCCGATGCGCCAACGCCAGCGATGTTCGACAGGGGTGGAAGGCATGGCAACCGCGTCCGTGCGGGAAGTCAGGAAGGCAAAAAATAATGGATTGCGGCTACGCGGTCAAGCGACATGCGGGACTGGGAAAGATCGGCAGACTCGGAAACTCGTAGACAGACTTTCACGGAGCTAATTGTCAATCTGGAATGGCGACCGCTTCTCCACCAGCCCGTGTTGCCAGTGCCGGCATTACCCCATTCGCTGAATATGGTGGGAACCGCACCGACGCGTCGCAGAACGCAAGGTTGGCCCACCGGAGCGGGGTGACCAGAAGTGAAACAAAACAACTGCATGCGGTTGCACTACATTCATGCAGTTTCTTCGTTTCGTTGCCTGAGTTGCCGGGAATCGTCGACCCCCACCCACACACGGCGACGAAACCGATTCATGGAAAAGCCCGCAGCGCGAGCCAGGGTGCTTCCCTTGCTTGCGCTGCGGGCTCCCGAAAACGGGGTTGGTTACTTGTCCAGCAGCCGCCGCATGAGTTCCTTCTCCTGCTCGCGCTCCTGCTCTTCCTCGTCGTCGCCGTTGTCTTCATCCTCGCCGCCGCCGGCCGCTACTTGCCGGCTGCCGGTCACGGGGTCGGCTTCAACCGAGAGAGCCTGGACAAACTCCTTGCCGTCGACGGCGAGGACGACGCGGTACTGACCCGGCGGCACGGCCGAGCCGAAGAACCCGCCGGGCCGGCGCATCACCTGTTCCGGGTCCACGGTGCCGCCGATCGCGCCCATGACGCGCTCGGCCGATGGCCGCGTCAGGTTCCAGTTGACGCGCTGGAGGCCGACCTCATTCTTGATGGCCAACTCGCGGACCAGGTTGCCGGCCACGTCGAACACCTTCAACGACGCCTTTTCCGGCTTCTTGGTGAACGAGACGTAGATCTGCGTGCCGGGCTGTGGATTCTGCCCGTAATACTTCTTGGAGCCGTTGCCGTACATGCTGCCGACTTCAGGCTCGGAGCGCCACTTGACGGCCGGGGCCGGCGCGTACAGGTGCGCTGCAGCTTCCAGCGTTTCGGGCTTGATCTGCCGCAACGCCGAAATATCGAGAATCCACAGGCTCCGGCCATGCGTCGCCGCGACCATCTCCCCGGCCGTCGGATGAATCGCCAATTCGTGGACGGCGACGGTCGGCAGGTTGTTGTTGATCTTCGTCCAGGTCGCACCGCGGTTAGTCGAGGCGAAGCAGGCGAACTCCGTCCCGCAGAACAACAGGTTCGGATTGATCACGTCTTCGCGCAGGCAGCGCGAGGAACCGAACTCCGGCAGATTGTTGTTGATGCACTTCCACGTCTGGCCGAAATCCTCGGTGACGTAGCAATAGGGCTTGTCGTCGTCGGAGCGGTGGGCGTCGAAGCAGACGTACGCCCGGCCATCGGCGAACCGGCTGGCTTCGATGGTGGAGACCCAGCGCGGACCGGGCAGCCCGACCTTGTCCGCGACATTGGTCCACTTCTGCCCGCCGTCGCGGCTGATCCAAAGATTGCCGTCGTCGGTGCCGGCCCAGAGGATGTCGGGATTGCGAGGCGATTCGGCGAGGGCCGTGGCCGTCCCGCGCTTCGTCCGAATGATTTCCGGCGAAATCACTCTGAGGTCCTCGCCCTGCTTCAGGGAGCGGAAGACGAAGTTTCCGCCGACGTAAACGATGCGCGGATTGTGGGCGGAGAGGATGAACGGCGTGTTCCAGTTGAACTGGTAGGGATTGCGTCCGGCCACCCGCTGACCGCCGGGCTGGCCGCCGCCTTCGCGCGCGCGCAGCGCATGGCCGAGGCAGTGGCCGGCCGCATGGTGTTCGACCCCGACGGGCTGCCCGCCGCCGACGCGCGCGGCCGCTTCGAGCTCGAGGGCCTCGGCGCCGGGTCGGTCACGCTCACGGCGACAGCGCCCGGGCGCGGCCGCGTGACGCTGCCGCGCCCGGGCGCTGTCGCCCGCATCGAGCCGAAAGTCATCGAGCAATTGGGTCGCACCCGCACCGACAATTACGCCT